>Ga0265294_10000608_pt1 | contig 47871 bp, 64 predicted proteins | sample MunlanPumphouse3_FD_192504 | JGI IMG/M metagenome (GOLD analysis project Ga0265294, IMG submission 192504) | Groundwater microbial communities from a municipal landfill in Southern Ontario, Canada - Pumphouse #3 | ecosystem: Environmental > Aquatic > Deep subsurface > Groundwater | place...
TTACAACAACAAACGATTACATACTAGTTTAAAATTACAATCACCAAAAAAATTTACCAATAGTTTTATTAAAAACCTTTCCAAATAATCTAGCAGTTTAGTGGTTCAGTAATATCAGGGATTGACACCTACAGATAAAATAAATGCTACTATTTTTTTAAATCTCTTGATTTTTAAAATTTAATTTTTTAGAAACACTAATTGACAAAATTGACACTGTTTCATAAACTCCAAAAAATAAAAAGGAATAAAATAAATCACCAACCAAACTATTACGAAAAAATGGAATAGCCGCGACGAAGCATTCCTGTAGCCCGATAAAATTTTGAGAATACCACCCCGAAAAATACCAAACGGCTAAATTAGTCAATATAAAAAATACAAATGATGAAGTAATTGATACACCGAAAATAGCATACCATTTTTTATTACTCCTCATTACATGAGCTATAAAGAAAGTAATGGCTATACTTAGGTACACAGGAAACATTAGTTTAAAATCATAAAAACCAATAAAAAAATCGCCAACGAACATAGCTAATAAAGGAACAATAACAAAATATTTTTTATTTATATAAAAACCAGCAAAAATAGACATAGCTATAATTGGAGTAAAATTAAAAGGATGAATCACCAATCTAGACATTGCTGCTAAAAAAATTAACAGGAAAACTAATGCTAATTGTTTACTTTTTGTCATAATTTTAGTATATTTTAATAAAGTTAATAAATATTATAAATAATATATGAACACTTGGACAATACCAATGGCCGGAAAAGGAACTAGAACGCAATCTTTAGGAGAATTTAAGCCATTTATTGAAATTAATAATCATGAAATTTTATTTTGGTTTTTATTTTCAATTAAACACCTATTAAAGAATGATGATAAAATAGTCTTCATTACTACCACTTATTTTGCAAAAAAGTTTAAAGTTCAAGCTAAAATAAGTAAATTACTGAAAGAGTTGAAAATAAAAAATAAATTTTATCTAATAGAAACGCCAAACGATCCAGCGGGACAATCTATTAGCATAGGATTTGCTAAAAAGATAATTGATCAAAATAAACCTTTAATTATTGTTAATCCTGATCAGTATATAGACTTTGATTTACCAGAAAAAATTACCAATTGTTATTTGCCCTTATATGTACAACTTGGTAGTAAATCTGGATTTGTATCTATAGAAAATAAAAGAATAACTAACTTTGTTGAAAAAAATAATATTTCCAACTTGGCCTGCACAGGAATTTACATAACCGCTAAAGCAAAGTGGTTATTTTCCGGGATCAAAGAGCAAATTAAGAACAAAGATATGCTAAATGGAGAATTTTATCTTGGCCCAGTGTTTAATTATATAATTAAAAAAGGGCTAAAAGTAGAACCTCTTATGATTCGCGCTAAATATGATTTAGGAAATCCAGAAGATATTAAAACTTTTAAAGAAAATAATATTAGCCGATCTTTATAAAAATCAACAAATCTTGAGTAGCGACGGTCCGTCTCCAAAAATACAGGTCGGATTTTTAACTTCAGGATTAAGTAATCTTATAAGCTCAGTTTCATATTTAGACCCTTGGCATTCCCTATTTTTAAATTTTTCACACTTATTACAAAATAATATTAATTTGTGTGAATCCTCTCTAATTTTTTCTAATTTCTCGTCAGCCTGCCAAACATCAAAAATATTTTGTTGTTTTACATTACCAAGAAGCAAACTCTTACTTATGTAAGGGGAGTAACCGCCACAAGCATAATTGCCATTACTGATAACATTAAAAGTGGTAAAACCAGATGGTGGCCCAACTTTTAATAAAAACTTATATTCGGATTCCTGATCAACCGAAGTTGTATGGGAAACTTCCGCAAAATGTAAAATCTTCAAATCAGGATATTTATTTTTTAACTTCTCAATTTTTTTGGACATTTCCAAATGTTCATCCACAGTTACTCCATCAGAATTTTCTGCATGAAACCCTCGACCTAAAAAAACAATAGTAAAAAAATTTATTTCTTTGGTGCATTTAGAGGCAATATCTAAAAGAAATTCAATATCATTTATTGAATATTTATTTATTAAAGTATTGATTCTTAAATTAACACCCAAATCGTGCATCTTTTGTAAATTTAAAACAGTACGATCAAAGGTATTTTTACCTCGATTTCTTTCGTGATTTTCTTTATTTCCATCTAAACTGACCGTTACCTGCTCAATGTTTAGCTTAGCAAATTTTTCAGGAATACTTTCATCAGTATAAGCCGCATTAGTATTACAAGACACGGCAAAATCTAATTTTTTAGCATAAGCCATAATTTCAAACCAATCTTTACGGCAAGTCGGTTCACCGCCAGTAAAACGAATATCTAACACATTTTGCTTTTTAAAATCGTCCAAGGCTTTAAATATTTCTTTAGTACTAAGTTCATTCGCCCTAGGCATTCCCGAATCATTATAGCAGTAACGACATCTCAAATTACAAGCTAAAGTAATTTCAAAATAAATTCGAATCGGTGAATAAATTATATCTTTTCTAAAAAGACTATTTTTTATTTTTAAAATTTCAACATCTTCTTCTGCGATATTGTTTTGTTCATACCAAGGTTCCAATTCTTCAGGTAAAAGAAATTTATGTTTTAACTTTTTTTTATAAAAAAAAGTATAACCAAATGATTCCTCTCGTAAAGCGTAAGATTTTGACATAAAAATATTATTTTTATATAAGATTAAACTCTTTTAACACTTTCTCGATGGCATGTTTATAATTGGTGAAATTTTTATCATCATGGTCAATATTAGACCAAAGATTTTCTAAGGTTACCCATTTATATGATTGAGTTTCGTCAACGTCAAGGCTAACATCATCTGTGTTTCCAAAATATTCGACTACTAAATATTTTTGATCTTGGCCACGCCAACGATAACCAGCCAATCTAACAGACTCATCATTCCAATCATAAATATTAGAACTTTTACTTAATCCGATAATTTTAAAATTATCACTCCCCGTTTCCTCCTTCAATTCTCTTGAGGCAGCTTGTTCTATTGTTTCATCTATATTTATTCCTCCTTGTGGAAATTTCCACCAATTAACCGGCCAACCTTTATCCTGAAGAAGCAAAAATTCTTCACCCTTATAAACAATGCAACAAACATTATTTCGGTAAGGCAAATCACTGATATCAGATGAATTCATAAATTTTTTAAGATTAATTTTTATACAAAATAACTCTTTTTTCAAGATCACTTAAGATGTTTTTATATTTGCTTATAATTAAATCTAAATCATCAATAAAATTATTATTTTTTGATTTAGCAAATATTTTAGAAAATTCAAAAATACTTATAAAAATATTATAATTAAAATTATTTACCTCTTCTTTTAAATTAGCCGCCTTATTGCCAGAAATTTCTAAACTTCTGATATTTTCATGCAGCCTTTGGATTTCACTTAAAAAATCACCTCTATTTTCAACTAAAAATCGACACATGTCACGCAGCTCTTTAATTGGCGAAGGTAATTCATAAGTATAATATTCTCCATTACCGCCATAATCAAACCAAATTTTTAATTTACCATCAATTAATTTTACAGCACTAGTTCCTGGAACTAAGTACATTTCCTGGAAATATTTATCCAAACGGCTAAAACCAAAATGCCTAAGCAGGCCGGCATTATATGTAATATCTTCAGGAGTACTCCAGGGAGTAATCATCATAAAGCCAAATCTGGCTCTTATATCCACGCTTTCAAGCACAGAGATAGCTAGTATGTCATCTTCTATGCTTGATCTTTTAAGCATCATTTTTTTAATATTTGGACTAGAATTTTCAACCCCAAGATACACTTCTTTAAGACCAACTTGATGCAACTCTTGCCATACTTGTTTAGAAATACCATTTATAACCTCTGTTCTGGTATCAATAATAAAATTTATTTTCAATTTTCTTTTTTTTAGTTCACTTATAAATTTTTTTAATCTGTTTAAATGATGAACTGATCCCACAAAATCAGGATCGACAAACCTAAATGTTTTAATATTCGGAAATCTATTATTAAGCATTTGCATCTCATCAACGATTCTTGACGCCGATCTAAAACGCCACATACTCTTAGCTGTTTTAGCTTGGGCAAATGGGCTAATAGAGCAAAAAGAACAAGCACAGTAGCATCCTCTAGATCCTTCAATGGCAAATTCTTTAAGTCCATGCTCGGGAGCGTAATGATCGGGAAATGGTAATTTATTTAAATCTTTAATTAACTGCCGTCTCTTATTTATAATTATTCCAGACTTGGAACGATAAGCTAACCCAAGAAGATTATTCCATTTTTTTCCAGATAACAAAAATTCAGCCAATTTCTTAAATGTAACCTCCCCTTCGCCCATAATAACAAAATCGGCTGAAGGCATTGACTCTAAAGCTCGATTAGTTTGCAGGGTGGGAAAATAACTACCAATACAAACTGGCGGGATATTTTTCATTTTTTCTTTTAAAACTTGGCAGGTTTTCTCACACCAACCGATACCATCTTTAGCAATAACAGAAAAACCAATTAAAAATGGATTAAATTTAGATATTTTTAAAGCAACCTCTTCCGGGCTACTATTTTCCAAGCGAGCATCAATAACCATTAACTCGAAACCTGCTTGCCGTAAATAAGAAGCCAAACAGCCCAAGCCTAAATTTTCTCGAGAAAAAGTTCCTTGAACATAATTGCCACGATTATTAGCGCTGATTAAAATTATTTTATTATTCATTTTTTTAAAAAAACTGGACAACACTTGGTGCTATCCAGTTAATAAATCCACTGATTAGCTTCAACTTCTAGAAGCAGCTTAGTTTCTCTAATAAAAGTTTCCTGATTACTTGTTGAATGAATAACGTTTTCTCTTAAAGACGTGGCAAATTTACCTCTAATTGTAAGATTTGGACTCAACAAACTGTCGTGTCCGCCTACAATTGATTGTAACTCAGAAATAGCATTATTTCCTTCAACAATAAATATTTCTACTTCAGCAGAGAGCATATATTCAAGTAGGCCAGAATAAAAATCCTTATTAACCCAATCCCTGTATAGCTCTTCTACTTTTTCAGAACTTAATTGCACTCTTTTTTTAAATGCAATTTTTAAATTAGAGGCGATGATCATATCATACACCTCAGCTTCCAATTTGCGTTTTAAGCAATCTGGCTTTAAAATACCGATTCCGTACGACATGTTTATTCCTCCTATTTTTAATAATACTTTACATTTTACTTTAATTCTATATTACTTAATATACATATATCTGTCAATTTACTTGGGTAATGCGCTCGCACATATTGCACTTTTTGGCCAAAAGGTTCTATCTCTCATCCGGGGTATAACAAAAACCCCAATATTAATGGGGTTTTTGGCTTGCTCCAGGAACTAGAGAACGTTAGAACCTGTTTGATGATAAAATAATTTACCCCCCAGGGTGACTCAATATATATTAAATAGAAAATCACTATCATTTATCAACCCTTCTAAAACCAGAAAAATAACTCTTTTCATTAATAATTGGTATGTCTAATTTTTTATTACTATAAAAAGACCATCCGTTTAAAAGAAAAGCAGCCATTTTAAAATGACTGCTTAGAATTTTAGGATTAGTCTTTATCGATTCTGACTGATTTTCCATCAGATTCAACTGTAGTGTGACTATTCGAAGTGTTCCCTTCGTTGTCAAAACTTGTGGTTGCATGAACATGAGGATTATCTTCAGTTCCTTTGCCTGCGCCAGTTGTTATGGCTCCACCACCACTACCATCACCACTTTGACGAATAGTTCCTCCAGAAATTTTTTCTTTCATAGGATTCTCCTTTCTTTTTTGTTTAAAATAACTATTAATTAAAGAGTAAAAAAATTTATAAAAAATATTACTCTTTATAAAAGTATAACTTAAATAATTAATAAAAGTCAATGGGTTGTAATTCCTACATCCTACTCCTAAGCGCAACGTACCTACCATTAAAGGTTCTAACCAACATCAAGGGTATACAAAAAGACCTAATATACATAAGCCCCTTGTCTTAGCTCCGCAGATTACATATTTTCCGAACTTTATAACATCTCACCCGCTATAAAGATTAGTTTGGACAAATTAAAAAGGATTGCCGTGTTTAGCAACCCTTTATAAAAATTTAGTCGATCTCATCAGCCAGCAGGAGTATACCGGCAAGAATAGTATTCAATGGAAAACGAAGGTTTTAGTTCTTCAATTTTTCTGATAGCCAGTGCTTCGTCAAAGAAATTACCAGACTTTTCGCGAAGAACTTCTTCGCTTACGTTTCCGTCTATAGACATATTCCTGGCCTCTTCTGTCAGCTCAACAATTACTTCAGCTGTGGGATCAAAATACTGCTTATTATTGCCGTCATTTTTTTCGTAAACCAAAATAATATTACGAGAAAATTCAATGGCAATGCCAAATGTCAAAACTGGAAAAATGTTATCCATAAAAAACTTTTCCATCTCGGAATTTCTTTCTCCGCCTTTAAGTGTAACTTTCATTTCAGGTCCTCCTAAATTTTATAAAAAGAAATAATAACCCTTATTACGATAATCAGCATAAACTTCTCTTAGGCTTAAGCCTGGAATTGAATTTCGATACTCATAGCAAGCATCTTCTGCTGCCTTTGGACTTTCATAATCCTTAAAATAAAAATATACTCTCATAGCATAATGTTTTTGATCATACACATTATGACGAGGTTTATTCTTTATTGCGTCAATTGTTTCCATTTTTTATATTTTTAATGTTCTACATATTTTTAACTATCAAAAAAGCATACCATACAGTATACTTTTTGTCAAGATTTGCTCCCGGGGTGGGATTCGAACCCACGACCAATTGGTTAACAGCCAACTGCGCTACCGCTGCGCTACCCGGGAATATTTTATTATAACAAAAAATGCTGCTATCAACATTTCTCCTCTATTTTAAGAGAAATTTCTGGGCAAGTCAAGAGCTCTAATAATTAGTTATTTAATAATCTCTTAACTTTTCTAAACCTTTAAGTTTCCTGATCTTCTCTAAAGCTTTACTCTCAATTTGGCGGATACGCTCACGAGTAACTTCAAACTCTTGCCCCACCTCTTCTAAAGTGTGAGCTACACCATCGGTCAAACCAAATCTCATCTCTAAAATTCGTTGTTCCCGAGGAGACAACTGAGAAACAATATTCTTTACATAATCCCTTAAGAGTTGTAAAGCCGCTGCTCGATCAGGAGTAACATTCTTAACATCTTCAATAAAATCTTCTAAGGTTGAGTCCTCATCATCATCGCCAATACTTGTTTCTAAAGAAATGGTATCTTGAGAAATTTTAATAATATATCTTACTTTCTCAATATCCTCACCCATCTCAGCAGCTATTTCTTCTGCTAACGGTTGTCGACCTAATTCCTGAACCAAATTACGTTGTACTTGTTGAAATTTATTAATCGTTTCTACCATATGTACGGGGATCCTAATCGTTCTACTCTGATCAGCTAAGGCTCGAGTAATCGCTTGTCGAATCCACCAAGTAGCATAGGTGGAGAACTTAAAACCTTTACGATATTCAAACTTCTCAACTGCCCTAAACAAACCAATATTTCCTTCTTGAATCAAATCTAATAGACTTAAGCCCTTTGCTCCAGCAAACTTCTTGGCAATAGAAACTACTAAACGTAAATTTGCCTCAATTATCTGTTCTTCAGCCTCTCTATCGCCCTTCTCTTTCCTTTTAGCTAATTCCACCTCTTCAGCCCCAGTGAGCAGTGGCACTTTTCCAATCTCTTTTAAATACATCTGAATTGAATCTGAGCTTAATTTCGATAAATCAAAAGTGATTGCAGCTGCTGCTTTAGCTGAAGTTATATTAGGATTCTTTGCTTGAACGTCTAAAATTTTGCCAGAATCTTCCGCTATTCTAATGCCATTTTTTTGTAAATCACCTAAAAAAAGATCATATTCGTAGACATATTCTTCCACCTCAGGAAACACATATAGTAGCTCAGTCTCTGTTACGAAACCTCTAGTCCGGCCTTTTATTAACAGCTTATTTAGTTGCTCTTCTTTTGGGTAAATAATTTCTCTAGTAATCTTTGGCTCAATTTTTTTTATTTTAGCTTTATTAACAGTTTTTTTACTTAACACATTTTTAACTGGCTGATTTTTTTTCTTCACCTTTACGCTAACTTTAGGCTTAGCTATTCTTTCTTTTTTCTTAACTTTGTTTAATCTACTCGCTACTTTTTTGACTGGCTTCTTCTTTAGTTTCCGATGAATAGAATTTTTACTATGTTCTATTTTTTTACTCTGTTTAGGATTATCAGATAATTTACTAGCTTTTCTTACTGCAGACTTAACTACTACTTTTTTTTCAGTAGTTTTTTTTAAATTGCTTTTTTTATTCATCTTTTTCTTTGTACTAACCATAATATTTATGATAATTGAAGTGAGTTCAACTCATCATTCAAATTTTTTATCTCAGTCATTAAAATAATCAACTTTTCATCTTCTTTAGCTGACTCCGCGTGGGCTATCTCTATTTGAATTTTTTTTATTTCATTCTTTAAAGATAGTTTTTTAAGTTCAATAATAATTTTAGTTAGCTCAAGCTTAGTTTGGTTAGAGTCATAATTATAATAATCTTTCTCTCCCAGGATTGTCAAACGTGGCAAAATATTCACAATATTGTCTGTTTGCTCTTTTAGATGATTAGTAAATGAATCAAATTCAAAGCTAGCATGCTTATTATAATAGATTATTAGCTCCTTGTAAAACAATTGTTTTGTCTTACTCCTTAAATCATGAGGCTCTAAATGACTACTGGCATAAATAATATATTCTGGTGATTTTAATAAAAGGGCTAAAAATATTTCGCTTAGTTTTTCTTCACGACTAAGTGGTATATTAATACTATTAATTTGATTTTGTGCTTCTTTTGTTTGATAAGTTCTGCTATCTTTCTGTTTTTTAGGCAACGCTTCCCTAATAATCTGTTCAGATATTTCTAAATCTTCAGCTAAACGCTTTAACCAATAATCTTGTTCGATTCGGTTATCCATTCGATTTATCATCTCTAACATTAATTTAGCAATATCTTTCTTATCATTTAAATTACTTAAATCTCTACCCTCCTTTAGTTTAATAAAGTAGTACTCTAAAACTGGAAGAGATTTACTTAGAGCTTTTTTAAAATCTTCGGGATTTTCACGTAAACACTCATCGGGATCCTTGTACTCCTTAGATAAAACCACTATCTTCACATTCATTTCTAAACGCAAAGCTTCTATTATCCCCCTATCGGCTGCTAATTGGCCAGCACTATCACCATCAAAACAAAGAGCAATATTATTACTAAATCTTTTTAAGAGTAATAGCTGAGCTTCGGTTAAAGCGGTGCCTGATGAAGCAACAGTATTGCTAAAATCATGCTGATGACAAGCTATAGCATCCATTTGTCCTTCGACTATGATTGTATAACCTCTGTCTTTAATTGCTAATTTAGCCTTATCTAAACCAAAAAGCACTCTACTCTTATCATATACCTCAGTTTTTGGACTATTAATGTATTTAGCCAGTGACTTATCATCAGCCTTTTGCGGATTAATCCGTGCTGTATAAGCAATTAAAGCACCATTAACATCATAGATAGGAAAAGTAATGCGATCTCTAAAACGATCGTAATCAGTCCCCCGTTCACTTTTACCAGACAAGCCAGACGCTGATATTTCTCCAACGCTAAAACCTTTATTCTTCAGATAATCCATGATACTAGTCCAAGAATCTGGACTATAGCCAACTTGCCAATCTTTAATAGTTTTCTCACTAAGAGATCTTTTTAATAGATACTCTTTCATTTTTTGACCGACTGGATCTTGAGTCAAATTTTCTTGGTACTTAATATTAGCTTTTAAGAGACAATCTAGAATACGCCCTCGGCGAGAAGCCTGCTGCGGAGAATAATTTTGGAGCACAACTCCTGCCCGAGGGGCTAAAAGTCTTAAAGTGTCAGGAAAACTTAAGCCTTCCATTTCTTGGACAAATGACAAGACATCACCGCTTTTGCCACAACCAAAACAATGCCAAATCTGCTTATCAGGAGAAATGACAAATGATGGGGTCTTTTCCCGATGAAAAGGACATAGAGCTTTAAAATTAGCCCCATAGGCTTTCACCTGGATATAATCTTTAATCACTTCGATAATATCCAGTTTACTTTTTATTTCTTCAGCTGAAGACATATACTATGAAAATATTTTTTGCCAAAATGATTTTTTTTCTAGCTTAGATTTACTCAAATCTGTTTTTTTAATATGACTTAAAACATCCACCTCTTCATCGCTTGATCGACCCTTACCACTAACTGCTTGATTTGTTTCAGATGAACCAAGGAAAAGACTTCTGAGCCTGGCAGCCTCTTCCTCTACCAGATGACCATCATAATCAGCACTATGACGGCTGACACCTTCATAACTAGCTCGTTTATGATCTAAGTGTAGGTTAAAGTATAGCAGATTTGATTCAGGAATATCTTGAACATATAAGTGAAAACGTGGATAAAAATCTCTACTAAAACGGCGACTAAAGCTTTCTTGTCCACTATGCCGATCATATATTAAAGCATAGCCAGCCCGACGTAACCATTGAGCTACTGGCATCCCCCCTAATGATTGTTTAGATAATTTTATTTTCATTGCTCACTGTCTTAAAAATAATGTATTTATAATTAATAAAATTAATTGAACCTAGAACTATATTAACCATAATCTGAGCTAAAAGATACCAAAATTGAAGATTGTTGACTAAATAATGCATTGCTAAGCCATTTAACAAAAAAATAATAATTGCATTAGTAAAATATAGGCTTAGCTGACGGGGCATATTATTACGATCATAATTCCTGAATGTCCATACTTTCTGAATATTGAAACTAATAAAGAAAGCAAAAATGAAAGCGATTGAAGTAGAAAAAATAATATTTCTACCTAATAATTCATGAACAAGATAAAGCACAAATATATCAATCGCGCCTGAGAGTAAGCCAGTTATAAAAAACTTGATAATTGATTTATAGCGTTCACAATATTTGAAATTTTTAGGAAAAGAGCTAGCAAGACTATTCCTTAATTGACAATATATATTATTTATAAGACCCATATTAATTACCATTTACAGTTTTTAAATGCCCAATCAGCTAAAATTTCTGCTTGTTCAAATCTTTCCAACTTACCACCTGCATCTAAAACAACAATTATCAGTACTCTATTATCTTCATTTTTAAAGCGACCCACAAAAGAATAGCCAGCCGCCTCTGTGTAACCCGTCTTGCCACCTAAAGATTCAAATTGCTCAAAATGGTTAGATGCTAATAAAGAGTCAGTTGAATGTAAATATTTTTTTTTACCTTCTCCAGTAACGAAATTATACTCTGCTTTCAAGATTTCTCTGGATATATCAGGCTGGCTAAAAGCCATTTGAGCCAAGCGAGCAATATCCTTGGCCGAAGCATAGTTCCCATCACCTAAACCAACAGGATCAACGAAATTAGCTTTCATTAAGCCTAGATCTTTTGCCTTCTCGTTCATTTTAGTAATAAATTCTTCATCAGTTAAACCAGTTGATCGGGCTAATGATATAGAGGCACCGTTATCAGAAGCAATCAAAGTTGCTGCAAATAAATCTTTGAGCTTAATCGTATCACCTAAAAACAAATGTATTTTGCCACCACTAATAACATCCTCTCGTTTAATCTTGTACTCAGTCTCCCAGCCAGGATTATGATCTAAAAATACTAAAGCAGTCATGAGTTTTGTGATACTTGCAATAGCTTGACTAGTGTTAGCCTCTTTTTCAGCTAACCAAATATGCCCTTTATCAGTAAGTACTACATAACTCTTAGCCTCTAAGTCTGGAGAGGGGGAAGTATTAACAATAATTTCTACATCTGGATTATTAGGCAACCTAAACTCTCCTGCACAAGCGTTAATGCCTAACCAAGGACCACTAGCATAAAAAGTGGCTGAAGCTGGGGTTACAATAGTTAATAACCAGATTAAAATATTAGCTAAATTAGTCATCATAAATCTTCAACACTATTTAGCATTTGCTCTAAATCCGCCAAATTATGTAGCCTATCATAATCAGGTAAGTCTTCGATCTTATTTAAATTTAAATAACGAATAAAATCTAAAGTAAGCTGATAATAGTTTTCATTTTTTTGTTTATCAAAGTTTTCTTCTATAAGCCCTCTAATCAAAAGATTGCGAATGATTAAACTGCAATTTACCCCCCTTATCCGCTCTATTTCCAGCTTGCTAACTGGACCTCGATAGGCAATAACAGTTAGAGCCTCTAAACTAGCTTGGGATAATTCGCTTACGTTATCCAATTTTAAAAATTTCTTTAACAGATCAGCATACTTACCAGCGCTAACTAATTGATAATTAGTGCCAGATTTTATTAATCTAAAACCATAATCATTAACTTCATATCTGTCACTAAGCTCTTGTAAGCCAGACTGAATAATGTTTAGCTTCTCTTCCAAACTAGTGCTCAATTCTTTGAGACTAACAGCCCGATTAGCCACTAACATAATGGCTTCAATTTGCGAAAGTAAATTATTTTGGGACATAACTTATATTTTTAATACTTTTATCTCACTAAATAAGTCGATTTGTTCAAATTCTAATTCTCTTTGCTTAGCTAACTCTAAAACTGCTAGAATATTAACTATTACTTCAACTTTAGACTCAGCCTTGTCAAGCAGCTTTTTAAAACTAATAGACATCTGTTCAGCTAATAAAGCCCTAATATAATTAATCCGATCTTCAATATTTACCTTATGCTCCATCTTCTCCTGAGGTAGTTCTTGAGCCTGTCGTTTTTTAAGAGAGTTTAAGATAGTAATAAAACTCTGATGTAGTAAAGCCTGATTAATTTTGGCTGGCGGAGAAAATTTGATCTCTACGTGTTTTTCTTGTCTTATTATCCTACTAAACATTGGTGCTAACATCAGCTCATCTTGCTTTAATATCTCTTTCACTTTAAGGCTAGCCTTAAAAAATTCTTGATACATTTTCAACTGTTTTTCTAAATCATCAAAATTATCTTGTTCTTCATCATTAACGAGATAGGGCAACAACGCTTTTGATTTAATATAAAGTAGACGAGCTGCAAGAACTAAAAAATCAGCAATCTCCTCAGGGTCAATATTCTCTGCCTGCTCAACATATTTAGCATACTGATCAGCAATATTAGCTAAAGCAATCTCAGTTATATCCAACTCCTGAGCTTCAATCATTGACAGCAATAGACCTAATGGCCCTTGAAATTTTTCTGTTTGGAAATCAATCATAGCTTAATATTTAACTGTTTCTGGTTCATGGTATAAGCTACCTTTAACACAGCTGTAACCAGCCTCATGTTTTCTATCATTATTAAAATAGGGATGATTACTATTATCTACATCATTATTAGCTCGACGAAACTCAGCACAGAAAGAAAAATCTGTTTCGCCTTCTTTTTTATATTCAATCTGCTTACCGTTTTCCTGGTCGAGTAAATAATAATCATTTACAGTGAAACGAGAATCGGCCTGTAGTTCTTCTAGCGTCTCTGGCAATCTTTCATTTTCAGCATAATAGCTATTAACCGCATTCTCTAGTTGATAGATATTATTCATTAAACTATCATCTAAGCGTCTAGCTCGAGCATCAGCTGGCAACTCTACAAAAAACCAGGCAGTAATAAACACAATACTTAAAAGTATAATCGAAATAATAGCATATAATCGCTGCACTAAAGTTTTCTGACTAAAATTAGATCTCTTAATATCCCAAAAATAATAACTAAAAATAATACCAGCAATAAGTAAAACGGAGAATAGCTTGAGCATGAAAGAGATGGTTAAGGCGCCAGAAAGAAAATTATTAACAATACCAATAAAAACTCCTAAAATAATTAAAGCGCTCACAAATAAAATCAAATAAGTTAACCAACGACGTAAACTGGAGTCAATCGCTAGTTCTAATTTTTTTAAACCTTGGTTAATTAAATAAACGGTTAAATAATAAGTCGGAGCAGCAATTAATAGAGCAGAAATAGCAAACTTATACTGTCCATCTGAATCTCGATAAGCATTAAATGCCCAGGCATCTTTAAAACTATCATCAATTATACCAAAAAGAATTAAACCAGCCGAAATAGCAGTAAAAATAAGTGCTACTAAAGACAAAAGATAATAAAAAGAATATTTAGGACTTTGATGGTTCATATAATTTAAATTAATAAATAATTAACTTCGTAATTAAAACTTAGCATGTTTAGGTGTGCGGGGGAAAGGGATAACATCGCGAATATTAGTCATCCCACTAAGATACATAATTGCTCTTTCAAAACCAAGGCCAAAACCAGCATGAGTAATCGAGCCATATTGGCGAAGATCTAAATACCAGCGGTAATCCTCTGGGTTCATTTTCATATCAATTAATCTTTGTTCTAATAAATCATAGCGTTCCTCTCTTTGACTCCCCCCAATTATCTCACCAATACCAGGGACTAAAAGATCCATGGCAGCCACTGTTTTACCGTCATCATTTTGACGCATATAAAAGGCTTTTATGTCTTTAGGATAATCTATTATAAAGATTGGCCGATTAAAGACTTTTTCCGCTAAATAGCGCTCATGTTCTGTTTGGAGATCGATCCCCCACGAAACTGAATATTTAAAATTTTCACCACTCTTTTGAAGAATATCAATCGCTTCAGTATAGCTTAAACGGCCAAAATCAGCTGCTAGTAAAGCTTCTAAGCGACTAATCAAACTCGTGTCAATAAAGCTATTAAAAAACTCCATTTCTTCAGGTATCTCTTTTAAGATATAGCGGATAAGATATTTCAGCATCTCTTCAGCTAAATCCATATCATCAGTTAAATTGGCAAATGCCATTTCTGGTTCTAACATCCAAAATTCAGAAGCATGACGGGTAGTATTTGAATTTTCAGCCCTAAAAGTTGGTCCAAAAGTAAAAACTTTATCTAAACCCATAATTAAGGCTTCTGCGTTCAGTTGGCCACTAACAGTTAAGCCAGTTTTTTGACCAAAAAAATCCTTAGTATAATCAATTTCTCCTTCTTTATTATATGAAATTTTTTTTAAATTTAAAGTGCTGACGTTGAACATTTCCCCTGCTCCCTCTGCATCACTAGTGGAAATAATTGGTGTATGCACATAAGAGAAACCTCGTTCTTTAAAAAAATTAAAAATAGCAAAACTAAGCACAGAACGTAAACGAAAAACTGCAGCAAAAGTATTACTTCGTGGACGTAAATGAGCAATCTCACGTAAAAATTCAAAACTATGTCTTTTCTTCTGTAATGGATAATCTTCTTTGGCTTCATTAATGATATCTACCTGATTAGCAGACATTTCAAAAGCTTGGCCTTCAGCTGGAGACTCAATTAGCCGACCAACAATATTAAGCGACGAGCCAATATTTATTTTTTCTAAAATAGTAAAATTAGCTAAATCCTTAGTGACTATGACCTGTAAACCTTTAAAAAAGCTAGCATCATTTATTTCAATGAAGGCCAAATCTCCTGAGGACCTAGTCGTCCTAACCCAACCAGACACTAATATTTCTTGATTTAAAAATTTATCAGTTTCACGATACAATTGTTTAATTAAAGTTCTGTTCATATTGATATTATTTTATGGTCGTAATCTTTTGACATCTCTAGGTAAAAAACAAGCTTCTTTAACACTCGCTAAGTCCAATAACTTCATCACAATTCTGGCTGGACCGATACCAACTCCTCCATGAGGAGGACAAGCATAACGAAAAAAATTCAGATAATCGCTTAATTCGTCAAGTTTCATCCCTTTTTCTAACGCTTGTTTTTCTAAAATGTCTAAACGATGTTCACGTTGAGATCCCGTAGTTATCTCTAATCCTCGATAGAGCAAATCAAAACTTTGGGTGAGTTCAGGCTTATCCTGATGCCTCATGTGATAGAAAGGACGACTTGTAACTGGGTAATCACAAACAAAAATAAAATCATGGCCAGTCTCTTCAAAAATCAAACGTGAAATTTCTCTCTCTTCCTCTGGCGACAAATCATCTTCTTTTTCGCTAGCAAGCCCATTAAATTTTAATTTTGTTTTTACCTCTTTAAAGCTCATCTTCGGAAAATTTTGTCTAGGGACATCGATCTCAGGCATAATTTCTTTGACTTTCATGAAAGCAGCTATTAAAGCTCTCTCTTCTTGAGCCATAATATCCTGATAGGAATTAAGATAAGAAAACTCAAAATCCCAACCAGTAAATTCAGTTACATGTCTAGTAGTATAAGAAGCTTCTGCTCGAAAAATAGTGCCTACCATAAATACTTTTTCCATCCCGGCCGCCATTGCCATTTGTTTATAAAATTGAGGTGATTGAGATAAATAGGCCATGCGATCAAAATATTTCACAGTAAAAACATCAGCTCCAGTTTCACTAGCGGTATTCATAAAACAAGGAGTATAAATCTGAATAAAACCTTCACTTAATAGTTGGCCCCTGAATCCTTCCTCTAATTTAGTCCAGACATTAAAAATATTAGCATGCTCTCCCCTCCTTAAATCAAGCGCCCGCCAATTTAAACGATGATCTAAGTTAGCTTCATTATCAATTTTTTGATAAACAGGAATCGGCAAATTAGACTCAGCTGAACTTAAAACCTCTAATTCTCTACAAAGCAATTCATAGTCTTTAACAGCTAAATCATCATTCTTCTTAGCTGGCTTCTCTTTCAGCTCACCCTTAACCCTAACTACACTCTCTAAATTAAGCTTATTAACTATCTCAAAAGCTGAAGTAATTTTTTCTTCAATCACTACTTGTATATTACCGCTAACATCACGTAAATCTAAAAAGGCCAATCCCTTCATCAAACGAATATTTTGAGCAAAACCAGCTAACTCGACCTCTCCTTTTGCTTTTTTCTTAGCTTGAATAATACTAATTCTTGACATAAAAAATATAAATTTAATAAAAACAAAATTTTTGAATCACTTGATACAGACTAATTCTAGCTCATCAAAGACCTTTTAGCAAGTTGAATAAGGGCAGAATAATTAGAAACTTAAGTATAAAACTCTCAAAGATTATTAATCGAAACCATATTAAAGAGCTTAATAAGGGAATTTAAAACTATATATCAAGCCAAGCAATTCTTCTCTTATGTAATATTTCCCACTCTTTTAATAATTTTTTATTGAATTTAATATTCTTTAAGTTTATATTTTTAGATTCAGCTAAATAACGCCATAATTTAATACAATTATCAGATATTAAAAAAACTGAGTGATTAGATTGATTAAACCGATAACCAGTGTCCTCTGGCTGACAATCAGGACAAATAAGGCCGCCACGAATTAAATCTAAGCGATTCTTATCTCCAGCTGTTATTATTTTCTGGCAAGCTAAGCATCTATCTAGACTTAAAGCATAACCTAAAAGTGATAAGAGCCTATTATAGAATAAAAGTAGACGAAACTGCCCATCTTCTTTGTTTAATTCATCAGTTCCTCCAGCAGCTTCCAAACTATTTAACCACCTCTCTAACCACCTAAACACAAGTTCATCTTTTTGTCCTTCTCTAACTAAGCTAGAAAAAAAATTAAATGCCTGACCAGCAAAATATAATTTATTCAAGTCACCTTTAATCTTAGAAAAAGACTCAATCATAATGGCTGAGCCTAAATAATTAAAAGTTTTTCCTTTAATCACCATTATCTGAGACAGTGAGATTGGTTCAATATGAGCAGCTAATTTTGAACTAAACTTAGAAGCACCCCGGGCTAATAGAGAGATAAGGCCATGGTCTGGCGTATAAACAGACACGAGACGGTCTGTCTCGCGCCAATCTCTCCTATTTAAAACAATTGCTTTACTAGAAAAAGTCCTATCCATAAATTGTCAATTAATAGAATCTAGATAACTTTGTAAAATTAAAGTTGCCGCTCCCTCGTCGCGACTAGCACGATTCTTGCCTCCATAACCCAAAACGTCTGCTGCCTTACTACTCAGTCTTTCGTCAATATCAATCAAGCTAATTTTAGTTAAGGATTTTAATTTATTTAAAAAATTTAAATAATTGGCATTAGACGCCTCAGCTCCGCTCAATTTATTAGGCTTGCCAATAATAATATAATCAATTGCTTCTAAATCAATCACAAGTAAAAGTTCCTTAATATTTTTGACCGTTTTAAAAGCTAGAGCTATTCTTGTCTCATTATCAGCTAAAGCTAAACCGATTCGTTTTTCACCCCAATCCACCCCTAAATATTTTATATCCTCCTTTAGTTTCATAGTTTTTAAGCTAAGGTAAGTATGTCTGGTCCATTTTTAGTCACTAAAATAGTATGTTCAAAATGAGCACTCAAAGAGCCGTCCGCAGTTAAAACCGCATAGCCATTCTCTGCTATTTTAACTCGATGAGTACCCATATTGATCATTGGCTCAATACAAATAACCATACCTTCTTGTAGAGTAATATTTTCTGGAGATTTAGGTTTGATGGCATAATGAAAAATATCTGGTTCTTCATGAGTAAAATAACCAACTCCATGACCGACAAAGTCACGAACTACTCCATAAGCAAATCTTTGGGCGTAATTTTCAATCACCGTGCCAATATCATTTAAAGTCGCCCCAGGCTTAAGTTCAGCTATCCCTAAGTCGAGGCACTTTTGAGTTACTAATAGTAGTTGCTCTGCCTCTTTACTAATCCGACCAACTGCTACAGTGCGACACATATCAGTATAGAAGCCACCTAATTCAGAGTGAGGATTGCTAGGAAAACCTAACTTTTCCCTCATTTCTTTTTTAATTGGCCACTCCATGCCAATATCTAAATCAATAATATCTCCTTCCTTTAATATCCTCCCAGGAATAGTGGACCCATGAACCACCTCATCATTAATTGAAGCACAAATCGCCGAAGGAAAATATATATCAGACCCCATATAAAAGTTCTTAAAAGCTGCCCGACCACCTGCTTCGTCAAGCATTTCCAACATTACCGCTTCTAAGTCTGCCGTGCTAAGCCCAGGAGCAACCATTGATACTAACTTGTCTAATATCTTTGCTAATATTTTACCCCCAGCCCTAATTGCCTCAATTTCTAATTTATTTTTAAGATAATACATAGTTACTTTTTTAAACTTTCTAAAATAGCTTTTATTTGTTGACGATCACGTTTAGTCAGATCATGTTCATAGCGACCTTGATAGAGCTGATACATATCTTTTCTAATTAAATAATCTGATAAACCGATCCCTCTTTTAATTTTGGGCCTATATTTCTTAATCAGTCCTAAAACCAATTTTTTATTATCACTACTCAAATTCTTAAAATTATAGTTCTTTTTTACTAAAGAATTAAGCTTACGCTCTATAATATAACTAGGTTGATCCTTAATGCTGTCTAAAAATTCTTCAAATTCCATATTGTAATTATTAATTATAATACTTAGAATAAGCATAACATAAAAATGTAGCTATATGAAGCTACATTTTTACATTTTTAAATACGAAAATGACTTAGAGTTATAAGAGAAGCTCAAAGACCATCATATTCACGCATCGTCATTTGTGCTTCAATTTGCTTCACCATTTCAATTACCACGGACACCACGATTAATAAACTGGTACCACCAATGGCTAATGATTGATAGCCACTAAAAGCACTCATAACTAATGGCAGTACAGCGATTAAACCTAAAAACAGAGCTCCAAAAAATATAATTCTATGTGCCGTATAAGAGAGATAGTCAGTCGTTGGTTTCCCTGGTCTAATACCTGGGATAAAACCGCCTTGTTTTTGCAGATTTTCAGCAATCCTATCTGGATGGAATACCACTTCAGTATAGAAAAAAGTAAAGGCAAAAACTAAAACGAAATAGATAATACCGTAGATTAGTTGATTATTAAAAATTTCAATCACCTTGGCCGCTAAATTAGCTATCCAAGCTGTACGTGCGCCCATAAAAAATTGGGCAATCATTGGTGGGAATAAAACCACTGAAATAGCAAAAATAATTGGAATAACTCCAGCCATATTAACTCTTAAAGGTAAATGAGTACTAGAACCTCCATAAGCTCTTTGACCTCTAATTTGCCGAGCGTATTGTACTGGTATATTCCGTTGCCCTTCATTAATAATTACCACCCCAACTACTGTTAAAATGGCAATAACTACAAAGCCAATTAGGGTAAATAACTGTATTTGATCAAAAGTTAAAGCAATTTGTTGAATTTGTTGAGGTAAAGCGGCCACAATACCAGCAAAAATAAGTAAGGAAATACCGTTGCCAATTTTCTTTTCTGAGATTAACTCTCCAATCCACATCAAGAACACAGTACCAGCCGTAATAGTTAGAATAATAGTAAAAAAACTAAAAGTATTCATGTCACCCAAAATGCCTTGATTAGAACGTTGTAATAGGGTAATCATGCCATAAGCTTGCATTGCTGCTAAAGGCACTGTTGCGTAACGGGTCCACATGTTTATCTTCTGACGACCACTCTCTTCTTTTTGCATTTCCTCAATCTTAGGAATAATCATGCCCAAGAGCTGAAAAATAATAGAAGCAGTAATATAAGGGGCAATGCCCATCATGACAATAGAAAAATTCTGCATCCCACCCCCAGAAAAAATATTCATTAAACCTAAAATCTGATTAGATGCAAATAAGCTTTTTAAAGCCTCAGCATTAACCCCTGGGACTGGTATATGAGCTGCTAAACGAAAAATCGCCAACATTAACGCTACAAAGATAATACTTTGGCGCAAGTCTTTAATTTTCCACATTTGTTTAATTTTTAGCATCATAAAACCCGACTGATTAATTTAAAAGTTCTCATTCTAAATCTGTTCCCTAACAGATTTACTCATCTTTAATTTCTCTAGTTTAACCTTAACAGTTAATTTTTCTTTACCCAAGATTTTTACTGAATCAGACACATTTTTAATTAAACCCCTGTCAAAAAGAACTTGAGGATTAACTATCTCGCCATCTTTAAAATTAGCATTTAAAACACTAACCGAAATTAACTGATTCTTAGCTTGCAACGATTTAAACCCTCTTAATTTAGGGGTCTGCAATAGCTGACGACGCATGCCTAAACGCTTTAAATTGCTAACGCCTGATCGAGCTTTTTGTCCCTTAATACCTTTTGTACTATAAGTTCCATGGCCTGAAGCATCACCACGGCCAATTCTTTTCTTCTTTTTAGTAGCACCAGAGGCGCGTTTAATGTTATTAAGTGAAAACATACTTTTTAAAATTAATAGCTCGATTATTATTTATTCTCGTCCTTAGGTTTATCAGCCTTAGCATTATCATCTGCCTCTTTTAAATTAGCTGATTTCTCTACCTTACTTTTTTTAGGAATTTCTTGTAAATTGGTCAGTGCAGCAATAGTACAACGAGCATTATTTACTTTATTATTAGTCCCTAAAATTTTAGCACTAACATTTTTTATCCCCGCTAATTCTAAAATTGCTCTCACCGCTCCGCCTGCCATAACACCTTTCCCTTGATTAGCTGGCTTAAAAACAATAATAGCAGCTCCTAATTTATAGCGGATAGCATGAGGGATAGTATCATTAACAACTGGAACTTTTATAATATTCTTTTTAGCTTTATTAACTGCTTTATTTATTGCGATAGAGACATCAGACCCCTTACCTAGAGCCACTGCTACTCCATGCTTACGGTCACCAATAGCGACACAAGCTCTAAAATTCATTCTTTTACCACCAGCCATCACACGTGTAACCCGACTAATTTCTAAAACTTTTTGCTCAAATTCATCCCGCTTTTGATCACGAGAACGGCTATCTCTTTTAAAGGGACGCCCACCCGTTGAGCGCTGACCTTTATTTTTGCTGCCATAAACACTCTGAGCAACTGCCGTAGCGGCTTTTTCATTACTAACGTTATTTTCTTGTTTTTTATCTTCTGCCATATTTAAAGTCTAATTATATAAATATTTAAAAAACTAAGCCTTTCTCGCGAACACTATCTGCCACTGCTTTAACCCGACCATGATAGCGATATGCATTACGATCAAAAACGAGCTCTTTAATATCTTTAGCTAAAGCTTTTTCAGCGATAATAGCGCCTAGAGCAGTGGCTAATTCAGTTTTATTAAGTTTCTGATCCTTTAATTCTCGTGCATGAGCGCTAACAATGCTTGTGCCATTAGAGTCATCAATTAATTGTAAATAAAGACCACGATTAGACCTAAAAACACTTAAGCGAGGGCGATTAGCTGTCCCCTTGATTTTAGCTCTAACTCTTTTCTTTCGTCTAATAACTCGATCTTTAGATTTTTTTACTTGATTCAACATATATATTTAAATAAAAAATTGGATTATTTCTTAGCGGCTGTCTTACCCACCTTTCGACGAATAATTTCTCCTGCATATTTAACTCCTTTGCCTTTATATGGCTCTGGTTTACGAAACGCTCTAATTTTATGAGCAATATTTCCTAAAAGTTCATTATCAATCCCACTGAGGGTAATAGTATTCCCTTCCACCACAGCACTAATTCCATCAGGTAGGATAAATTCAATTGGATGAGAATAACCTAAATTCAAATTTAGTTTAGAGCCACTAATACTAGCCCGGTAACCAACTCCATTAATTTCTAATTTTTTAGTAAATCCCTCACTAACACCTAGCACCATATTATTAGCTAGAGCTCGATAAAGACCCCAAAAAGCACTAAAATTTTTAGCCTCTTTATCAACTGAGACCGTAATTTCTGTCTCACTAATACTAACTGTAGCCGGAAACTTAATTTCTCTGCTCAACTCTCCTTTTGATCCTTTAATCGAAAGCCGACCATCTTTGAAAACGGCACTGACACCAGTTGGTAATTTGATTGGTAATTTTCCTAAACGTGACATATGATAGATAAGGCACTCAGACTTAAAGACTGAGTCACAAATTATTAATACACTTCTCCCAAAACTTCGCCGCCTATATTTTGGCGTCGAGCCTCTTTATTCGTCATTAAACCAGCCGAGGTTGATAGAATAGCAATACCAAGATTATTCACTACTACTGGAATTTTATCTTTAGAAACATAAACACGAGCCCCACACTTACTAATACGGTTAATAGCTCGAATATGAGGTTTGCCATTTTTTTGATACTTTAAGACCAATTTAAGCTGGTCAAATTGAGAACGGCGAGTACTTAAGCCACCACTGACAATTTCTACACCTTTAATCAAGCCTTCTTTTTCTAAAATTTTGGCTATTTCATGTTTTATTTTACTCATTGGCATCACAAGCTCTTGTTTATGGACCAAGGAAGCGTTGCGAATTCTTGTAAACATGTCTGCAATTGGATCTGTCATATTATTTAACTAATTTAGATAATGAAATATAGCAATTTACCAACTTGATTTTCTAATCCCAGGTAAATCACCGTTATCAGCTAACTCCCTAAAACAGATACGGCAAAGTGCGAAATCACGCATGTAACCATGATTACGCCCACAGCGCCAACAACGATTAATTTTTCGTGTCGAAAATTTTGGTTTACGTTTTGATTTTACAATTAAAGCTGTTCGAGCCATATGTTGATATTAAAATTATTTTTCATTCTTATTAAACGGAAAGCCTAGAGCGGTAAAAAGAGCTATTCCTTCCTCGCGCTTACGAGCTGTAGTACTTAAAGATATTTCTAGACCATGCAAAGTATCTAAATCTGAAGCTGATAATTCAGCAAAGGCAGAATAGTCTTTAAATCCAAGCGTCATGTTCCCACTACGATCAATTCCTTTAAAACTAATCCCTCTAAAATCTCTCACTCTAGGAAAAGTGATATTAACCAATTTTTCAACAAAGTCATACATTCTTGCACCTCGTAAAGTAGTTACTGCGCCAATTATCATCCCTTCTCTAACTTTAAAAGCTGAGATAGATTTTTTTGCTTTGGTCATAATTGGTTTTTGACCGCTTATCTTGGTTAAAACTGTTTCAATTCCGGTAATCTTTTCTTTTTCTTTAGCTAATTTACCAAAACCAATATTAATCACTACTTTATTAAGCTTAGGCACTAGAGCAATATTCTTATAGGAAAACTTCTCTTTTAATTCTGGGACTATTTCTTTTTGATACTTTTCTTTTAAACGCATAAAATTAAGATTATTCAATCACTGCCTGACATTTTTTGCAGACACGATATTTTTTACTACCTTTTTCATTGTCAACTATCTTTTTAGCTACCCTGGTTTGCCGATTACAAGCAGGACAAATTAGAGCCACCTTATCAACTTTAACAAAAGAAGGAAACTCGATTCTCTGCCCTTTTTCACCTTCACGGTTAGGTCTCATATGTTTAACCAAAAGATTTAGACCTTCAATACTGACTTTTCTTTCTTTAGGTAAAACTTGCAAAACTTTGGCAGTCTTGCCTTTGTCTTTTCCACTCAGCATTTTTATTGTATCATTTTTCTTAATATTCATATAAAAAATGGTTATAAAACTTCAGGAGCTAAAGAAGCAATCTTTTGAAATCCAGCCCGGCGTACTTCTCTAGCAATCGGACCAAAAATACGGCTACCTTTAGGATCTTTTTTATCTTTATCAACTAAAACTACACAAGCATTATCAGAAAAACGTAAATAACTACCATCTGTGCGACGTATTTCTTTACTAGTGCGAACAATGACTGCTCTTACTACGTCACTCTTTTTGACCATAGCATGAGGTGAGGCACTTTTAACAGTACCAACAATAATATCACCAACCCTAGCATAGCGTTTACGATAACCACCTAGCACCCTAATACACTGAATTTCTTTAGCGCCTGAATTATCTGCACATTTTAATCTTGTTTCCACTTGAATCATATAATTTATTGAATCAAAACTTTATTAAAGTCTGAAAAATTCTTTTTAACTCTCAATTAGTCGCCAACGCTTAGTCTTGCTATATGGGCGACATTCAACAAAAGAAATTTTTTGTCCTAAAACGGCCGAATTCTTTTCATCATGAACCTGATAATTACGATTAACCGTATAGCGTTTCTTATATTTCCTATTTAAACGCACTGATTCAACTCTTACTAAAATCGTTTTATCATTCTTAATACCAATCACAAAACCCTGAAAACTTTTTCTTATTTTTTCTTTCTGAGGCTTCTGGGCCTCAAGTTCTTTCTTCTCAAGCATATTTTTAAAATTAAACTTGACTATTTAAAATAGTTAGAATACGAGCAATCACTGTTTTTGATTTTCTAATTCCACGCACATTTTTCAATTGGCGATTAGAATCTTTAAAACGCATTTCTCTTATCTCTTCACGATTTTTAGCCAATAGTGTATGTAAATCAGCTGGACTTTTACTCTTTAGTTCTTTCATAGTCATATTTTTAGTTTAAAATAGTTTACAAATAATATAATTATCTGCTAACTACTTTACATTTAACGGGTAATTTATGAGCTGCCGAGATTAAAGCTTCTTGAGCAACGGATTCATCGATTCCCTCCATCTCAAACATTACTGTGCCTGGCTTAACAATCGCTACATAATAGTCTACGGCTCCTTTACCACCACCCATAGTCATTTCACCACCGTGATTGGTCACTGGTTTATCAGGAAAAATTCTGATCCATAACTTTCCATTCTTTTTAGTATAACGAGTTAAAACTCGGCGTGCAGCTTCAATCTGTCTAGAGCTAATCCAATGCTCAGTCGTTGCTTTAAGTCCAAAACTACCAAAACTAACATCAGTCATTCTTGAAGCTACTCCACCACGACGGCGCTTATGATCTTTACGATATTTTGTTTTTTTAGGCATTAACATATCAGTATATAGCTTATTTTAATTTAAGCGGTAATTAACTCACCAAGCTCATCTTGACTATTATCTTTCTCAAAAATTTCACCTTTATAAATCCAAACCTTGATACCAATTGCACCATAAGTGGTATGAGCCACTCCTCGAGCATAATCTATATCGGCTCTTAAAGTCTGTAAAGGGACCTTTCCTGAAACTAATTTTTCAGTCCGGGCAATTTCTGAGCCATTTAAACGTCCACTAATTGAAATTTTTACCCCTAAAGCTCCACCTCTTTCAACCCGACCAATTAACTGCTTCATAACTTTACGGAAAGGCACTCTCTTCTCAATTTCCATAATAGTTGTTTGTACGACAATCTGAGCGCTTAATTGTGGTCTTGAAACCTCTTTAATATTTAAATTTATTTCACCCATCCTAAAATTACGTAAAAATTTATCATGTATTGTTTTTTTTAAATCATCAACCCCTGTTCCTCCACGACCAATAATAATGCCTGGTTTTGCAGTCCAAATGTCAATCGTTATCTTACTTAAACTACGAATAATTTCTACCTTATCAATCCCAGCTTCACGCATGGTTTTAATTAAATATTTTCTAATCAAAACATCTTGTTGGACATTTTTAATATAATTTTGCCCACTTTCAAACCAGATAGATGGCCAAGTTTTAATTACGCCAAGGCGCATTACTTTTGGATTTACTTTTTTTCCCATAGGATTATAATTAGGAGAACTAATTAATTGCTTAATTTATTTACTGCCAGCCTTACGATTAAACGTTTTATTGGTAAAGCCTTTGCCGGTCTTTGTTTCAATCTTTAATTTATCATCAACTGACTTTGTCTTTTTAGTGATAGCTTTTTTCTGCTTGGCTCCCTTTTCTGCCTCAGCCACTATTTGTTCTAACTTAACTGGTGCCTCTACCTTTACTTTACGAGCTTCTTTTTTTTCACTAGCAACTATTTCTCCCAAAACTAAAGTAATATGACATGATCGTTTGCGAATAGTCGTCGCTCGACCATGAGCCCGTGGCATCCATCGTTTAATAGTCATCCCTCCATCCGCTTTAATCTCTTTAATATATAAATTATCTTTAACTAAATTAAAATTATGTTCAGCATTCGCAATCGCTGACTTAATTAATTTTAGAATCGGTTCAGCGGCTAATTTATTAATAAATTGTAGCTGTTCTAAAGCCTTCTCAACTGGCAAGCCTCGAACAATATCTAAAACCAATCTGGCTTTACGAGGAGACATTCTTAAATTATTTAAACTTGCTTTAATTTCCATATTCTTTACAGAAGCTAAGTATTACCTAATCCTTAGCTTTACTTTATGATTATTTACCACCTTTAGCTTGAGCTTTAGCTATCTTACCACCATGAGAAACAAATTTCTTAGTCATCGCGAATTCACCTAAACGGTGCCCTACCATATTTTCAACAATATAAACCGGTAAATGTTGTTTACCATTATGAACACCTATCGTATGACCAACCATTTCAGGAACAATCGTACAGGCACGATCCCAAACTTTAATAACTGTCTTATCACCAGGTTTCAAATCAAGCACTTTCTTAAGAATACGTTGATTGATATATGGTCCTTTTTTTAAACTTCTTGACATATGCTTTTAAAAATTATTTCTTCTTCCCACGACGCTTGATAATTAATTTACTAGATGAATGCTTGCGTCTAGTTTTGACTCCTAAGGCTGGCTTACCCCACGGTGTTTTAGGGTGTTTCAAACCAATTGGTTGGTTGCCTTCACCACCGCCATGAGGATGATCAACTGGGTTCATAGCTGAACCACGAACAGTTGGCCTGATCCCTAAATGTCGGCTACGACCTGCTTTACCTAAACTGATGTGACGCTTATCCGGGTTGCTAACTTGACCAACAGTACATAAAGAATCTTTTTTAATTAATCTAATCTCGCCACTAGGCATCTTTAACTGAGCAAACCTACCTTCAATACCCATGACAAAAACTGCATTACCAGCACCACGTGCTATCTTAGCACCTTGACCAGGCTCTAACTCAACACTGTTAATAGCTACGCCGGCAGGGATATAGGCTAAGGGCATCGCATTTCCAACTTTAATATCAATTAAACTTTTTGAACTAAGCACGCTATCACCAACTTTTAAATCTAAAGGAGCAGTAATATATCTCTTTTCACCATCAGCATAGGTTAACAAGGCTAAACGAGCGCCCCGATTAGGATCATACTCAATAGCAGTAACAGTTGCTGGTATATCAAATTTATTTCTTTTAAAATCTATTATTCTAATAAATCGCTTAGAGCCTCCTCCTCGATGACGAATTGTAATTTTACCCTGACTATTTCTGCCACTATTTTTTTTCTTAATCACAATCAATTTTTTCTCTGGAATAGTTTTAGTGATGTCTTTAAAATCGTCAAAAGTAGCATGACGTCTTCCTGGGGTATTTGCTTGTACTTTTTTAATTCCCATATTAGTACTTAATTCTTTATATAAAAATTTTTTTAGACGCCCTCGTAAATCTTAATGCTGTCACCCTTCTTTAAACTAACAATTGCTTTTTTCCAATCCTTTCGTTGACCTTTAACTTTTCCGCGACTAACTGCCTTTCCTTTCATAGAAATAATATTAACCGAAACTGCCTTTACACCATAGACTTCATTGATTGCTTTAGCTACCTCTATTTTATTAGCTGAATTTGCAACCGTAAAAACATACTTATTCTTAGCTGTTAAATCAGTCGCTTTTTCTGTCACCAAAGGTTTGATTAAAACTCTAAATGCGCCATCATAACGAGAACCAGATTTAGAAGCTTTTGATTTAGCAGTCTTTTTAGTAATATCATCACGATATAGATCTTTCATGCTAGTTTCAGAAACAGTCTTTTTATCTTGCTTAACCTCATCTCTTGTTTCTTTTTTTTCAACAAGTTTAAGATCCTTAGTATCTTCTATTTCTTTATCATCTTTAGTTTTTTTTGTTCCAAATAGAGCCATATAATTGATATCGAGCGAGGCAATGAACCTCACACTACTTATTCTTTCCGTATTTATTTTCTAATTCTTTAATGCCATCTTCACTAATTAATACTTGACGACAAGACAAGAGATCAACAATATTAATATTTTCTGGATTAATGATGGTAACGCCTTTTATGTTTCTACCTGAATAGAAAACATGCTTATCTTTTGAACTGTTGATGAGTAATAGTTTACGACGACTTGGTAGTATCTCTTTCTCAAAGGCATTTAACACAGCTAGAAAATCTTTAGTCTTAAATGTTTTCATTTCTAAGTTATCTATAACTACCAAACTATCTTGTTGAATTTTATCTGATAAAGCCATCATCACTGCTTTCTGTTTCATTTTCCTATTCAACTTTTTAGAAAAATTACGATCTTTTCTTGGACCAAAAGTTACGCCACCACCAATCCAAATTGGAGAGCGACTTGAACCAGCTCGGGCTCTACCAGTCCCTTTCTGTTTCCATGGCTTCTTACCACCACCTCTAACTTCACTACGATCCTTGGTATGAGCTAAAACTTGACGCTCATTAGCTTCTTGCGCCACAATTGCTTGATGCAAAAGATCAACATTAGCTTTAAGCCCAAAAACATTAGTTGCTAACTCTAAATCTTTAACAAAAGTTGCTTCTTGATTGTAAACTTTAACTTTAATAGACATATAATTTAATCATTGATAGATCTAGGCTTTAACTTCTTCTTTAACTTCTTCTTTAACTTCTTCTCTAACTTCTTCTCTAACTTCTTCTTTAACTTCTTCTTTAACTTCTTCTTTAACTTCATCGTTATTAATTTCTTTAGCTGGTTTTATTTTCATTTCACCAGAAGCTTTAATCTGAATTAAAGAATTAATCGCACCTGGCACTGCGCCTTGAACATATATAATATTTTTTTCTACATCAATTAAAGCCACTTTTAAATTACTGACTGTCACCCTCTCGTTGCCCATCCTACCAGCCATACGCACTCCTTTAAAAATATGGGCTGGACCTTTTGACCCAACTGACCCTGGCATACGTAACTGATCTTTATTACCATGACTTTTATGTCCACCCTTAAAACCGTGTCTTTTAACTACACCTTGGAATCCCTTCCCTTTCGAAATACCAGTTACCTGGATTATATCGCCCTGTGAAAATGAATCTACCTGAATTTGATCACCAATATTTACTTCTAGATCATTTTTTAGTTTAATTTCTTTAACGAACATGGGTGAAATACCTGCTTTAGCATACTTAACTCTTTGAGCCTTATTTAAATTCTTAGCTTTACGATTACCAAAAGCCAATTGAATAGCAGAATAAGAGTCCTTCTTTACAGTTTTCACTTGAGTAATGGTACAAGGCCCAGCTGAAATTGGAGTAACGGCAATTACTCGGTCATTGTCCCAAATCTGGGTCATGGGCATTTTTTTTCCTAAGATGAATTTCATATTATTAAAACAAAAAACTGGTATATTAACCAGCCTGAAAACAAAATCTAAAAATTGCTAAATACGTCTGAAGCTCAATTTGTTTTATTTTCTCGCTGTTTCTCCTTATTATACCGCTAATTTATCAATTAACACTTTCTCAAATTATTTATCCAAGAGTTATTAAATAATGCCTTAGCGATCCTAAATTTATTTACATGCTTATTCTACTGCATTTTTATCTCCACGTCAACCCCCGCTGGCAAGTTAAGATTAGTTAAATGTTCAATGGTGGCAGCGCTAGGATCAATGATATCAATAATTCTTTTATGGATACGCATCTCATATTGATCACGCGCATCTTTATGAACAAAAGTAGAACGATTAACGGTATATTTTCTTTTTTCAGTTGGTAGGGGAATTGGGCCAAAGAAACTAGCATCGCTACGTTCAATTGTCTCCACAATGGTCTTAGTGGATTGATCAATAATTTTATGATCAAACGCTTTAATCTTGATTCGGATTCTTTGTTTATAATCCTTCTCTTCTTTCTTGGTTTCGGACATAGAAAATATACACTTATGTTTGTAAATTTAATAAATAGACACTATTAGTTCGCCCTTTATAAATAAAGAGCGAACTTAAGTAGCAAATTATTTGATAATTTTTACAACTGCGCCAGCACCGACAGTACGACCACCTTCACGAATAGCAAAACGTTGTTTCTCCTGTAAGGCAACTGGAGAAATTAATTTAACATTAATATTAACTGTATCTCCAGGCATCACCATCTCTGTCCCTTCTGGCAGGCTTACCTCACCAGTAACGTCAGTGGTACGAACATAAAACTGGGGTTTATAGCCCTTAAAGAATGGCTTATGACGACCACCCTCTTCTTTTGATAGAACATAAATCTGAGCTTCAAATTCAGTATGAGGGGTGACGCTGCCTGGCTTACATAAAACCTGACCACGCTCTAATTCATCTTTTTTAGTACCACGTAAAAGTAATCCAGCATTATCACCAGCTTCACCACGAGCTAAAGACTTATTAAACATTTCAACCCCAGTAATAGTAGTTTTTTTGGTATCGCGTAAACCAACTATCTCTACTTCATCACCAACATTAATAACTCCTCTTTCAATACGACCAGTGGCAACTGTGCCACGACCTTCAATTGAGAAAATGTCTTCAATCGGCATTAAGAAGTCATGATCTATATCACGAATTGGATCAGGAATAAATTCATCAAGCGCCTTCATTAAAGCCATCACCGGCTCAGCATCAGCCCCATTTGGATTCTCTAAAGCCTTTAAAGCACTCCCCCTAATAATCGGAGTGGTGTCACCTGGGAACTCATATTTTTTAAGTAAGTCACGAATTTCTTCTTCAACTAAATCAATTAATTCCTGATCTTCAACCATATCACATTTATTTAGGAAAACTACAATATGAGGCACACCAACTTGACGAGCAAGGAGAATGTGTTCTCTTGTTTGGGGCATAGGGCCATCAGTGGCTGAAACTACTAAAATAGCTCCGTCCATTTGAGCTGCACCGGTAATCATGTTTTTAACATAATCAGCATGTCCAGGACAATCTACGTGAGCATAATGTCGCTTTTCTGATTCATATTCAACGTGAGTTGTTGCAATAGTAATGCCTCGCTCTTTTTCTTCAGGAGCAGCATCAATTTCGCTAACATTTTTATTCGATGCGTTCATTCCATGAGCGCCAAATACCGCTAACATAGCGGCAGTTAAGGTTGTCTTCCCGTGATCAACGTGACCAATCGTGCCAACATTGACATGGGGTTTTGTACGTGAAAATATTTCTGCCATGTTTTTATGCTTACGGCCCCCGATGGGGTTTCTTTCCTATAGAGGAAGCCAGCCGTGAAATTAATTTTATAAATTATTTAAATACTTATTTAAACTTTATCATTAGCCTTATTTTCTGCTTTATTCTTCATGTGCGGAGGAATCTGCCACCGCGGAGTTTCTTTGGTTTCTTCAAACAAATATTCCGACTGTTCTCTATTTTTCCAGTCGGAGATTTCATCATTAATTCTATCAGCTAAATCTTCCTCTGTCAAATTAGATTGGTAGACTAAATCTTTTTTATTTAAAGATTCTGGATCAACTATTTTTTCATATCGATCAAGATCAACTATCGCAAAAGAATCTTCTGGAAACTCTGAATCAAAAAATAATATAGCTTCTTTAGTTTTTCTCGCCAATTTTAAAGCTCTTCTTAAATGTTCACGCATAGTATTCTTCTTTTCCTCCTAAAAGCAATTATTTTTACTAAGTAGAACTATTATATCCTTTAAAAAATATTTATCAATTAACCTATCTCTATTTCTTCTCTTTTATCTCTTCTAAAATATTCCGTGGCACTTCACTATAATGACTGAATTCCATTACATAGTTAGCTCTTCCCTGCGACATTGACCTTAAAGAAGTAGCATAGCCAAACATTTCTGATAATGGCACTTTAGCTTGAACCGCCTTAATCTTATTAGGCCGATCCACCATCTCTTCAATTTGTCCACGTTTTGAATTTAAATCACCAATAACATTGCCCATATAATCTTCTGGTGTAGTAACTTCAACTTTCATCATCGGTTCAAGTAAAATCGGCTTAGCTTTTTGACAAGCTTCCTTAAAAGCAAAGATAGCTGCCATTTTAAAAGCTACCTCTGAAGAGTCAACTTCATGATAGCTACCATGAAAAACTGCCACTTTAACATCCACTATTGGATAACCAGCAACTACGCCGCTTTGCAACGCTTCTTTAACTCCCTTCTCAATTGCTGGAATATATTCTCTGGGGATGACCCCACCTTTTACCTCGTCAATAAATTCATAGCCTTTACCCTCACCGGCTGGCTCAACCCTAAGTGAACAATGGCCATATTGCCCACGTCCACCAGATTGTTTAACATATTTATGATCGGCCTCAGCTATGCCAGTGATTGTTTCCCGATATGATACTTGAGGATTGCCAACATTAGCTTCTACCCCAAATTCTCGCTTCATCCGATCCACAATAATATCTAAATGTAATTCTCCCATACCTGATATGAGAACTTGATTTGTTTCCTCATCAGTCTCTACCCTAAAGGTAGGGTCTTCTTCTGCTAGACGTGAAAGAGCAACTCCCATTTTTTCTTGGTCAGCCTTAGTTTTAGGTTCAACCGCAATTTTAATAACTGGCTCAGGAAAAGTAATTGATTCTAATAAAACTTCATTATCCTCAGCGCATAAAGTATTGCCAGTAGTAGTGTTTTTTAGACCAATCACCGCTGCAATATCACCAGCATAAATTTCTTTGATTTCCTCACGATGATTAGAATGCATGCGTACTAAACGACCAATTCTTTCTTTACTCCCAGTAGAAGTGTTAATAATATAGGATCCTGATTTTAAAACGCCTTGATAGACGCGAACAAAACAAAGTTTGCCAATGAATGGATCAGTAGCTATTTTAAAAGCTAAACCTACAAAAGGAGCATCATCTTCAGCTTTAATTGGATATTTTTTTTCTTCATTATTAAGATCGCTTGCTTCTAAAGTAGGCACGTCTAAAGGTGATGGCAAGTAGTCATTAACAGCATCTAGAGCAAGTTGCACTCCAATATTCTGTAAAGCAGTACCACAAAAAACTGGATAAATTTCATTATTAATCACTCCTTTGCGAATAGCTATTTTTAACTCCTCAATACTAGGCTCCTCATTAGCCAGATATTTTTCCATCGTTGTCTCGTCACATTCTACTGCCTTTTCTACTAATTCTGCTCGAAATTTTTCAACCTTGTCCATCATATCAGCTGGAATTTCTATTTCTGTAATATCTACCCCAAAATTACCATTAAAAGCATAAGCCTTTTTAGTTAACAAATCAATTACTCCTTTTAAACTATCCTCAGCCCCTATTGGTAACTGGAAAGCAACCGCCCGAGGATTAAGACGATCTTTAATAGATTCTAAGCTCATGTAGAAATCAGCCCCCATCTTATCCATCTTGTTAATAAAACAAAGTCGAGGAACGTGATATTTATCAGCTTGACGCCAAACAGTTTCTGATTGAGGTTCAACTCCTGCTTGTCCATCAAAAACAGCTACTGCGCCATCTAGAACCCGTAACGAGCGCTCTACTTCAACTGTAAAGTCAACGTGCCCAGGAGTATCAATAACATTAATTTTATGACCTTTCCAGAAACAAGTAGTAGCAGCCGAAGTAATGGTAATACCGCGTTCTTTCTCTTGCTCCATCCAATCCATTTCAGCAGCCCCTTCATGAACCTCGCCTAACTTATGTTTTTTTCCTGTATAAAAAAGGATTCTTTCTGAAAAAGTTGTTTTACCAGCATCAATGTGAGCCATGATACCAATATTTCTAATTTTATCAAACGAATATTCCCGTGCCATATAATTAATAAAAATTATTAAACTGTCTTTATGCTTTTTATTTAAATTAAAACTGATCCCTTATTTTTTGCGTGATCTTGAGCGTGAAAAATGAGCAAAAGCTTTATTAGACTCAGCCATTTTATGAACAGCCTCTCTCTTCTTGATAGCAGCCCCTTCACCATTCGCAGCGTCTAAAATTTCTGCTGCTAACTTTTCAGCCATTGAACGACCACGCCTAGCCTTGGCTGCATTTATTAACCAATGACAACCTAAATAGAAACGGCGCTCACCCCTTACTTGAAATGGGACTTGATAATTAGCTCCACCAACTCGTTTACCTCTCACTTCAACTAAAGGAGAGACTCTCTTCATTGCTTTATTAAACACATGACGAGGATCTTGCTTGGTCTTTTCTTTAACAACATTAAAAGAGCCATAGACAATTCTTTCTGCCACGCTCTTCTTGCCATCAACCATTACATAGTTGATTAACTTAGTAATGTTTTGATCGTTATATTTACTATCCCCACTTAAATCTCTTTTAGGGGCTTGTTTTCCTCTCATAGATTATTTGGTGGGCGCGACACTAGCTATAATTTGACACGCACCAATTATTTAAAATTTAATTATTTAAGTAAAGCTGAATTATTATATAAACTATTTCTTTTCAGCTTTAGGTTTTTTCGTACCATACGAACTACGACTTTGACGACGAGCTTCAACGCCAGAAGTATCATAGACACCACGCACCACTTTATAGCGCACACCAGGCAAATCTTTAGTCTTCCCACCTTTCACTAAAACAATTGAGTGCTCTTGCAGATTATGACCCATTCCAGGAATATAGGCAGTAACTTCCATCCCATTAGATAAACGGACACGAGCAATTTTACGTAGAGCTGAATTAGGTTTTTTTGGAGTTGTTGTGGTTACCTTTAAACACACTCCTTGCTTGAAAGGAGCGCCTTTAGCATTCACTTTTTTCTTACGATGCAAGGAATCATAGGTTGTGTGCAAAGCTAAAAAAGTGCTACGCGCTTTTTTGGCTTTACGTCCTTTCCTCACTAATTGATTGATAGTCGGCATAATACTTCAGCTTTTAAAATGCTCGGAATAATAGTAATTCATCCGAGCGGAAAAGAAAAATTGATAATTGATTATTTCTCTTCATTAATAAATGTTAAATTAAATATTTCTTCTGATAACAAAATATCCTGACCTACCAGGATAGAGCTCTTACCCGCTTACTTTAACAAAACGATAAAAATAAGTCAATACTTCTTACATGACTTCTTATGATTTATCGCAGCCAAGTAATAATGCCCTAGTACAATGAAATCAAAATTTCATAGCTTAGCTATTTATGCTATGAATACATAAACTAATTACGAATCAAACAATTCTTTAAATAATTAAATAAAACTAAAACCAGTTAAGAACCTAAACAAAAAATTTATTACTGGCAAGAAGAGAAAAGAGCCAAACCAGATTACAAAAATAATTAAAATAAAACCAAATCGTTCTATACTAAAATATTTCATCTTTAATTTTGGACTCAAAAAAGCAGCTAAAACTTTAGACCCGTCTAAAGGAGGGATTGGCAGGAGATTAAAAACCATTAAGACTAAATTAATAAATATTATCAAACTAATCAGCAAACTAAATTCTGGGCTAATAGTTGGCGCCAAATTTAAAAATAGGGCAAAAATAGCTGCCAGAGCAAAGTTAGCTAATGGCCCAGCTAGAGCCACCTTAGCTTCTCCCCAACGCTTATCTCTTAAATTATAAGGGTTATATGGCACTGGCTTGGCCCAACCAAAAGCAAAGGGCATACCTGTTAACAACATTAACCCTGGAAGGAGGAAAGAACCGAACCATTCTAAGTGGACTAGAGGATTAAAACTTAAGCGGCCAGCTAAGCGTGCAGTTGGGTCGCCTAAGCGATCAGCCATATAACCATGCATATATTCATGAATAACTGCTGATAAAATTAGCACAATTACTTGAAAAATAATAATTGAAACTCCAGTCATATAAAATTTTGATATTAATAATTTATATTATAAGATTATTTTATTCTAGCACAGCTTGATTAATTTTAAAAATATGCTAAAATTCAAACATTGAAATTATTTAAATATAACAGCCAGTGAAAAAAGCCCGTTTTTCGTGCATTGTCAGGCTGTTTAAAAAAAGTATATGGCAAAAAGATGTGATTTATGTAAACGAGGAGCCACTAAGGGTGCTAGTCGTTCTCACTCAAAAATCCAGACTCTTAAGCGTCAAAATATTAATCTGCAAACTAGAAGAATTGGCGATGTTAAGCTTAAAATTTGTGTTAAATGTTTACGCACCCTAGCTAAAGCTGAGAAATAGGAAGATTAACTTAGTTTTAAAAAAGCTCTCTATATTAAATGGAGGGCTTTTTTAATAAACAGGTAATCACTGACTTAAACTCTTAGAACTTTTACTAATATTCTTTTTAATAATATAGATTAATAAAAATAATAATAAATAATATAAATAAGCCTGATTCCAAGTGAAATGTGGAAGGTCTAAATGGCTATAGCGATAAGCAGAAAACTTTCTTGCTAGAATTAAAATATATTCTAAAAAAACATAAGCTGGCCAAAATGTTATTAACGAAGCTAAACCTAAGAAACTTAAAACTAAAGCCAATAGAAGGCTAATCATCAAGGGACAAAAAATCAAGAATGCAAAAATATTGCTTATTGGCGAGATTAATGAAACAGTCGCTAATTGTACAGCGATTAAAGGCCAAATAAATAATTGAGCTGAGAAAGATAAATAAAAAGCATTAAATGCTGGTTTTAAAAATGATTGATATACACGGGAAAAATATTTCTCAGAATAATAAGTAAATATTGGTTGCAAAATAATCATACCACTTAAAGCACTAAAAGATAACTGAAAAGCTAAATCATCTCGCCAAAGGAGGGGGTTAATCAGTAAAATTATCATTGCTGCTATTATTAATAGATTGATAGTCCGCTGTAACCTAGCCGAATACCAAGCGTATAAAACTAACCCACCCATAATTAAAGCTCGAAGAGCTGAAGCTTGCAGGCCAGTCATCAAAACGTAAATACAAAGTAGTAAATAGCTGGGCACTAAAGCCTGTTGTTTATATAAACCTAAATAAATAAAAATATTTATAATTAAATAAAGCAATAAGCTAATATGGGCTCCAGAAATAGCTATTAAATGGCTCAAACCAGCCTGCCGTAAAGCTTCAGCCTCAGTTATATATAAAGTCTTTTTATAACCTAATAATAAGGAGCTGGCTAAGCCAGCGGTTGGCTCTGGTAAATATTTATTTAAATATCCAAGAGCCTGCCGTTTAATCTGGAAAAGTCTTTTATTAAATCTATTCCCTACCGCATCTTTTTTTAGAGAAACAACTACGGGCCATGAACAAACACTGTCTATACCTTTAGCTTTTAAATAAGCAGCATAATCAAAATCAGGGAATATAATTGGTTCTTCTAGGCGACATTTTAATTCTAAAAGATCGCCATAATTAATTCTGGGATAAAGAGGCAAATTAACCAATACTTTCTCTCCCTGCCATGATTCTTGAGTAAAGCACAAAACTGCTCGTTGACTATTCCAGGCCGGCTCTGGATCACTGCAAACCCAAAAGTCCCAAGCTTGATTTAAACCCCAATATTCTCTTAATTGACTTTGATGATTAGCCGAAGCTTCAAAACGAAATATGCCTAAAATAAGAAAAGCAAGGCATAGGAAAAAATATGAGAAGACTTTAAATTTCTTAAAAACTAAAAATAAAACGAAAAAAATTAGGCAGGAAGACAATGATAGAAAAGAAAATTGACCAGGATAAAAATGACTAATTAATAAGCCACTAAAAAAAGCTGAGAAACAAAAAAAGAGAAATTTATTCATCTCTCTTATTCTAAACTATCAAGTCCTAAATCCTGATCACTATTAGTTAAACTAATTATCAACTCATTAATATATAAAATATCTATTCTAAACTATTTTTCCAGTATAAATAGGCATTAATAAATTTTTGAATATTACCAGCTAATACTGCATCTACATCAGTTTCACTGTAATTAGTACGATGATCTTTCACTAATCTATTGCCATAAAACCAATATGATCTAATTTGCTGCCCCCATTCTGCTTTAACCTCTCCTTTAATATTTTTAGTTTCAGCCTCCTTCCTCTTAAGTTCTAGTTGCTTAAGTTTAGCCCTAAGTATAGAAAAAGCATTTTCTTTATTCTGATGTTGTGAACGTTCACTTTGACAACTAACGACTATACCGCTAGCTAAGTGAGTCAAGCGCACAGCTGAATCAGTTGTATTAACGCTCTGGCCACCAGGGCCACTAGAACGAAAGACATCCAGCCTCACATCTTCCTCTTTAACCTCAATTTCTTGAGCTGGGATATCAGGCACCACTTCAACTGATGCAAAAGAAGTCTGTCGTAAATTATCCGCATTAAAAGGTGAGTTACGCAATAATCGATGCGTACCATTTTCACTTTTTAAATTACCATAAGCCCTCAAACCACTCATCCTCATCATTACACTTTTAATCCCAGCTTCATTAGCCAGCAATCGATCTAAAATTTCTACCTGCCAATCTTTTTGTTCTGCGTAACGTAAATACATTCTCTCTAAAATTTGAGCCCAATCCTGAGCATCGATACCTCCCGTCCCACTACTAATGCTAATTAGAGCTGAGCGACTATCATAAGCGCCATTGTATAAAGTCAATAACTCTAAAGTTTCCATAGACTTTTTCAAGATATCAATCTTTGTACCAATCTCGGCTAATATTTCCTTATCATCTTCAGTGATAGCTAAATCTAATAAGTCTTTTAGTTCTGAGAGATCTATTTTATTCTGCTGCCATTTATCATAATCCTTTTTTAAAGATTCAGCTCTTTTACTCACTTGGAGTGCCTCTGCCTGATTATCCCAAAAATTACTCTTAATCATTTTTTCCCTTAACTCGACTATCTCTGACTCAATTTTAACTAAATCTAAATTAGCCGTTAAAGAAATTCTTTTCTGCTCAAGCTGCTCTAACTCTTTGTTTAAATTTTCGACACTAAACATATTATTTTTTATAACTATTAGCAGTATATTATATTTAAAGACTAAAATCAATCAAAATAGCTCACAAAATAGCCCTAGACATAGGACTAATAATTAATATAAAAATTCTCTCTATAATATAGAGAGAATTTTAAATTGAGAAATATATAAGAATTATATTAACGCTTACTCCACTGTGGTCTCTTCCGAGCACCAAGAAAACCTGGCTTCTTCCGCTCTTTTTTTCTAGAGTCACGAGTAATAAAACCATTAACTCTTAAAGATTCTCTAAGTAATGGATCAAGTAATAAAAGAGCACGGGCAATTCCATGCCGACAAGCTTCAATCTGCCCAGTAACTCCACCACCTTTAACAATTATAGAAAAATTTAAATCACGGATATGACCAGTAGCTTTTAAAGGTTGAATAACTGCATTTAGCCCATCACCCACAAAATATTGAGAACCCTTTTTACCATTGATTATAATTATCCCTTTCCCGTCCTTATAAAGTCTAACTTGGGCTACAGAGGTCTTACGTCGACCAATTGCTGGTAAATATTCACCTTTAAATTCAAAAGTTTCCAAATTCAACTCCCGGCTTTCTTTACTTTCTTGATAATCTTGATTTTCTTCACTCGTTATCAACTCGTCAGTCTTATCTTCTAAATCACTTTCAAGCACTGGCGTTTTAGTTTTTTTTTCATCTTTAAGTGTTGTTTTTTTCTTATCCATAGAGAAATTAATTATCTAATAATTAAACGTTTTAACTGGGCATCACGCAACTTTGTTGGTGGCAACATCTGTTTAACCGCTCTACGAAGCACCTCTCCTGGATTAGCTTCAAAAACGTCTAAAAGTCGCTTTGTCTTAAGACCACCCTGATATCCTGAGTAACTAAAATACTTTTTTTGCAAGATTTTTTTACCGCTAAAAGTTACTTTAGAAATATTACTAACCTCTACAATATCACCCTCATCTAAGTGAGCCTGAAACTCTGGCTTATTCTTCCCTCTTAAAAGGGTGGTAATTTGACTAGCTAAACGGCCAACAGCCTGTTCACTAGCGTCAATTTTGTGTATTTGTCTGACATTTTTATTCATATTAATAAATTGCTAATTAAACAAGAGCGATTTGAACCATTTCAGCTCCATCACCTTTCCTAACACCAATTTTAGTAATTCTGGTATAACCCCCTGGACGATCTTGATAGCGTGTACCTAAAACTTCCATTGATTTTTTAGTTGCATTCTTTTGTAATAAAACACTAAGTAGACCACGACGAGAATTAAGATCACCAACTTTTGCTAAACTAATCATTTTTTCAACTAAAGGTCTAACTGCTAAGGCTTTAGCCTTAGTAGTGGTAACTTGTTCATAGATAATAATACTCGAAGCTAAATTTCGAAGCATTAATTCACGTGGAGCCTTAGCTCGATCTAAAATTTTATTGGTATTTCTATGACGCATATATTAATATTAGAAACGCTTTACTTTTTAGCTGTTTTCTTAGAATTTTTTTTTATCTTTTCATCTTTTTCCTCCTCTACAGCCTCTTCAACTACTTCACTTGTAGGATCCAGCTCAATTATATTTTCACTATCCTCAATATCATCTAAAACCACATCTTCATCGGCCCTATCTTGAGCACCTGGTAATAGAGCAGAAAACTGTTCTACTAAAATTGTAATAGCCTGATTAAAAGCTTCCATTGGGCTAAAAGTACCATCAGTTTTAATATTTATTAAAAGCCTATCCCAATTAGTCATCTTGCCAACCCGAGTACTTTCAACACTTAAGCTAACTGCCAAAATTGGAGAGAATATAGAATCAATCTCAATGAAACCTAATTCTGTATTTTCTCTTTTAGAGCCTTCACTCATCCGATAACCACGACCAGGGCGAGCAATAATTTCAATCTCTAAACTAGCTTTCTCATTGGTCAAATTAGCAATCACTAAGTCTAAATTCTTAATTTCAACATCACTATCTTTTGTTATGTCACTAGCCTTGACTACTTTCTTTCCCTTAACTTTTAATTCTAAACGTATTTCCTCATCACCATGAATTTTTAATCGTAATTGTTTAATATTTAAAATTATCTCCAAGACATCTTCTTGAATATGAGGCAAAGCCATAAATTCATGGCTAGCTCCTTTTATTTTCACACCCACTACAGCTGCACCAGGTAAAGATGATAATAGTGTCCTGCGAATAGAATTACCTAAAGTCATACCATAACCAGGATACAAAGGCTCAACTATAACCACTCCTTCATTATCATTTTCACCAGCTTGGTACTCTATTTTTTTAGCTAAAGCGATATTTTCCATAAAATATTGGTCACTAATGCATTGTTATACTTAAATAAATATATATTTAAGCCTCCTCAACACAAATCGCGACAGATTATTTTGAATAATATTCAATGATCATTTGAACATTAATATTTTGGGGTAAATCATTATCAGCAGGTTCATGAAGAACCTTTGCACGTAAATCTTTTGCTTGAAGATTTAACCAAGCAGGGACTTCAGCTTTCTTTAGACTCTCAGTTATTTCTTTAAAATATGGACTCTTAGAAATTCGTTGTCGTACAGCAATCTCTTGGCCAGCTTTAACGATAAAAGAAGGAATATCAGTTTTAACACCGTTAACTTCAAAATGACCATGGTTAACTAATTGCCTAGCTTGACCGCGTGAACTAGCAAAACCTGAACGGAAAATAACATTATCTAAGCGCATCTCTAGAGTACGTAAAAAGTTTTTACCAGCATCACCACTTTTAGCAGCTGCTTTTTCAAAAGTAAGTCTGAATTGTTTCTCCATAACATTATAATACTTCTTGGCTTTTTGCTTTTCCGCCAATTGAGTACCATAATTACTTAATTTTCGCCTACCTTTAATCGGACCATGAAAACCTGGTGGATAATTTCTTTTCACAATGGCGCATTTCGCTGTAAAACAACGATCACCCTTTAAAAAGAGTTTTTCTCCAACACGGCGACATTGTTGACATTTGCTATCTAAATTTCTTCCCATATGTATTAAAACTTAATTAAACCCTTCTTGGTTTTTTAGGACGACAACCATTATGAGGGATAGCTGTCATATCTTTAATAGAATTTACTTCTAGGCCATTAGCATTCAAAGATCGAATTGCTGACTCGCGGCCAGTCCCAACTCCTGAAACGTAAACACTAACTTCTTGAAGTCCATATTCTTCCTTAGCTTTTTGAATAGCTATTTTAGCAATTATTTGAGCAGCATAAGGAGTAGCTTTTTTTGCTCCTCTAAAGCCCGCGATTCCAGCACTTGCCCAAGAAATAACATCACCATTATTATCAGTGATTGTGACCATGGTGTTATTATAGGTAGCATTAATATAAGCTCGACCCAATTTTACAATACGTGCAGTTCTTTTCTTGCGCTTTTTAACTAATTTCTTCTTGGCTCTTGCTTGTTTATTCTTTTCTAACTTCTGTTTAATATCATCTGGGAGCTCTTCATCGGCTCCAGTTTCTAAAGAAAAAGCTGGACCTTCATCCTTATCTTCTTTATCATCCGCTTTTAACCTCTCTTTTGCAGTGTCTTTATCTGCTTTCTTTTCTTCAGCCAAAGGCTCAGAGTTTTTAGTCTCTTTCTTTTCCTCTTCTGAAATTGTATTCTTTTCTTCTGACATAGTTATATAAATTTAATCTATTCGAAAATATTAGTCTTAAGTCTTCTGAGCTTTAACCTTTCCACTAGCCATGGTTGTTCTCTTGTTGCCTCTAACGGTACGGCTATTAGTTTTAGTTCTTTGTCCACGAACAGGAAGGCCACGACTATGTCTTTCACCACGGTAGGAACCGATCTCTTTTAAGCGTTTAATGTTGCTAGCCTTTTCTCGACGTAGATCTCCTTCAACAATATATTTTTTTTCAATTTCTTCACGCAAAACATTAGCCTCTTCTTCAGATAAATCTTTAGCCTTAATATCTGGATTAATCTTAGTTGTAGCAAGAATTCTTCTGGCTCGACTAACACCAATACCATAAATATAGGTAAGAGAAACATCTATTTTTTTATCATTGGGTATAGTTATACCCGCAATTCTTATAACCATAATAGCAAAATAATTATCCTTGCCTTTGTTTATGCTTAGGATTCTTACAAATTACATGAACTCGCCCTTTACGACGAACTGTTTTGCAATCTTTACATATTTTTTTGGCACTAGCACGTACTTTCATAGACTATTAGAATTTATAAACTAACAATAAAACAAATTAATGTTTAAACTAAAATAAGTGATTAAAGTCGAAAAACAATTCTCGCTTTAGTCAGGTCATAAGGGCTCATTTGCATGCGCACCCGATCTCCTGGTAATAGTTTAATTCGGTTCATTCTCATCTTACCAGATAAATGTGCCATAATTTCATGCCCATTATCTAGCATCACTCGAAAATTAGCCGCTGGCATCAGTTCTAAAACTTCACCTTGGATTTCAATGAAATCTTTAGCATTTAAAGTCTCAGTACTTTCTTGATTTTTTGATTTATATTTTGACATTAACACAAAAAAATTGATAAAGACAAAAGTCAATTTTATCAAAATTTTATAATATTATTGGAATTAAACTATTTAATTAATCTCAATGAAATTAGTATATAGAGTCAGTCAAAAATTGTCAAGCCTCAATCAACTAAAGAACATCGCTACTTTTTAATGTTATTTTAAAACTGCCTTAATCCTCCTTACCCCCGCTGAAGAAGCCTCTTCTTTTATTATTTTAAACTGCCCCATGCCTTTTAAACTACTAACGTGAGGGCCCCCACAGATTTCTCTGGAGAAAATATCTCCCCAATCTTCGTGCTTGCCAGCTTTTTTTAAGCCAACCGTATACACTTTAACTTGGTCACCATATTTAGAATCAAAAACTCCAATCGCGCCTGTCGCCTTAGCTTGGGTTAGTGATATTTCTTCAAAGCCCATATCCAAACATTTGGCAATTGCTTGATTTACCAATTCTTCGACTAAAACTATCTCCTCTGGACTCATTTTCTGGGGATGTGAGAAATCAAAACGTAAGCGTTCGGCAGTAATATTACTCCCCTTCTGGGAGACATGGTCACCAAGAATTTTTCTAAGAGCCGCTAAGAGAAGATGGGCAGCGCTATGCAACTTGGTGGTTTCTTCGCTATGATCAGCTAGACCACCCTTAAACTTCCCCGCTGAAGCCGTTCGAGACAAAGCCTGATGTTTTTCTAACTCTTCCTTAAAAGCTAAACGATTAACTCGCAGACCTTTTTCAGCTGCCAATTCTTCGGTAATTTCTAAAGGAAACCCAAAACTTTGGTAGAGATTAAAAGCTGATATACCATCAATATCTCTATGTGCTAATTTTTCAAACTCTAATATTCCTTTTTCTAAAGTGCGGTTGAACTTTTCCTCTTCTTTAGTCATTTCGGAGATAATAAAATCTTGATTGCGCTCTAATTCCGGATAGGCGAGGCGGTAGTCCTCAATGTAGATTTGCGCAATTTTTGCTAAGTAGTTAGCTTGATTAATTCCTAACTGACGACCATAGCGAATAGCCCGGCGCAGAAGACGACGAACAATATATCCCTGGTCACTGTTAGCTGGCCCAATTCCCTTTTCATCACCGATGATAAAAGTAGCTGCTTTAAGATGATCGGCGATTACTTCAAAAGCTTTTATATTATCCTCATATTTCTTGCCCGACAACTCTTCAATCTCATCAATAGCTCTTTTAAATAAATCAGTTTTAAAAATGCTGTCAGTGTCTTCTAAAATCATGAGAATTCTCTCCAAACCCCCACCAAAATCCACATTTTTGTTTTTCATCTCCTGCCAACCATCCATTTTTTTCTGATATTCCATGAAAACCGAGTTACCTATTTCTAGAAATCGACCACAATCACAATTAGGGTGACAATACTTGCCATAGGCTATGTCGTGCTCTTTGCCAGTATCATAAAAAGTTTCCGAATCAGGTCCACCTAATTCACCAATAGCATCACCCCGCTGCCACCAATTCTTACCAACATAAGCAAAGATGCGTTGCTTAGAAAAATCTATTTCCTGCCCTGAGCCTAACTCACCTCTGCCACTAGCACTTGGGCCTTCTTCAGCAGAAACCTGATATTTTCTAAACAAGTCTTGTAAAACCTCAAGTGATTCTTGATCTTTAGCGATTCGACCATCAGCGCTACCAGCGTAGATGGTTTGATAGATGCGACTTGGGTCTAATTTTAAGTCTTCAAACAGGAATTCAAAGAACCAAGTCAACTGCTCTTTTTTATAGTATTCTCCCAAAGACCAATTGCCCAACATTTCAAAAAAAGTATTATGGCGACTATCACCCACCTCATCTATATCCTCTGATCGAAATGATTTTTGACTATTAACCAAAAGCTTTCCCGCTGGATGACTCTCACCTAAGAGATATTGTACCAAGGGAAACATGCCAGAATTTACAAACAAAAGCGTGGAATCGTTCTCTGGTAATAAAGAAGCACTCGGAATAATAGCGTGTTGTCTAAGTTTAAAAAACTCTAAATATCTATTTCTTAATTCATTAGCAGTCATATAATCTAAATTAAATAATATTAACTTCAGGTTCAATTTTAATGCCAAAAATATTTTCGACCTCAGCTTGAACTCGTTTAATGTGATCTAAGGCGTCTTTAGCACTAGCCTCGCCATAGTTGACCAAAATTAGAGCCTGCTTCTCATACATCCCTACATCGCCATAGCGCTTACCCTTGAACCCAGATTGCTCAATCAACCAGCCAGCTGGTATTTTTATTAAACCCTCTTTTGACCCAGGGAAAAACTTAATCTCTGGGAACTTAATTTGTAATTTTTCAAAAAAATCTGTTGCTAGCTCTGGATTCTTAAAAAAAGACCCGGCATTGGCTAAAACACTTGGATTGGGTAACTTCGCGTCTCTTATCTCTCTAATAATTTCCGCCACTTGCTTTACGTTCGGCGCCTCAATTCCCCGCTCGGTTAGTTTAATTTTAATGTCGCCATAGTCTAGTTTTAATTGTGGTTTTTTGCTCAGCTTTAGTTTGATAGAAAGAATATAATATCTACCCTTAGCTTCATTTTTGAAAACAGAGTCACGATAGCCAAACTGACAATCATTTAAATTAAATTCTATGATTTCCCCAGTCTCTAAATCCATGGCCCGTAAACTCTCAAAAACATCTTTTAGCTCAACGCCATAGGCACCAATGTTTTGCACTGGAGCCGCACCAACAGTTCCAGGCACATAGAAAAGATTTTCAATACCACCCCAACCCTGATCGACAGTATGATGCACTAAAGCACTCCAAATCTCGCCAGAAGCGGCTTGCAGGTAGACTGCTTCATCAGTTTCAGAAACTAACTCTATTCCCTTTAACTCATTCTTCAAAACTAGTGCCTTAATATCCTTAGAAATGAGAATATTAGACCCTCCACCTAAAACAAAAATGGGTAATTTCTTTTCTCTAGCAAGGACTAAGGCTTCTTTAAGCTGATCTTCGGAAGATATAATAGCAAAATAATCAGCCGCTGCTTTGAGTCTTAGGGTATTATATGGACTTAAATCCTTTTTTTCTTCTAATTTAATCATATAATTATTATAGCCTAAATTAACACTATAAGTCTATTACCGATTAATCAATCAAACTGCTGTAGGCGAAGTAGCTTAGCATAGACGCCATTATCTAAATCAGCCAGCTCAACGTGACTACCCTCTTCCGCTATTCTACCATTCTTTAAAACAATAATCCTGTCTGCTTGTTTAATAGTACTTAGACGATGAGCAATGATAATCAATGTTCTCTGCTTGGCTAATTTTTCCAAAGCTAATTGAATTAAGCGCTCACTTTCGCTATCCAGACTAGAAGTAGCTTCATCAAATATTAGTATTTTTGGATCAGCTAATATCGCTCGGGCAATACCAATTCGCTGTCGCTGTCCACCTGACAGTTTCATGCCTCTTTCACCAACTAAAGTATCATAGCCTTGACCTAGTTTTG
>Ga0265294_10000610_pt1 | contig 47831 bp, 44 predicted proteins | sample MunlanPumphouse3_FD_192504 | JGI IMG/M metagenome (GOLD analysis project Ga0265294, IMG submission 192504) | Groundwater microbial communities from a municipal landfill in Southern Ontario, Canada - Pumphouse #3 | ecosystem: Environmental > Aquatic > Deep subsurface > Groundwater | place...
AGCCAATTGTCAGAATATATGGGAGAAGAAAGATATGCTTCGGTATCGAGAGAGATATCAAAGATTTATGAGGAAACAGTTCGAGGTACTTTATCTGAATTGGTAACTCATTTCACAGAGAATGAACCTAAAGGAGAATTTGTTGTTATAGTTAGTGGCAAATAAAGAACTTTCTAACACAAAATAGATCATAGAAGTAAACTTGATTTAAACTGAATCGTTTAACAATTAAAAGAATGTCTTATGAAGAAGATAAGTTATTTGTTTTTTAGTTTGGTACTGATATTAGCCTCATGTACTGATGTAAAGAAATCTAAAGAGTATCAAACTCTTGAGGCTGAAAGAGATTCTTTACTGTCTTTAACCAGTGTCAACACTGTTGAAATGAATGAGATGATGGCAGTCATCAGTGATGTAGAAGCTAATTTCGCAAAGATTAGGGAAGCTGAAAAATATATTTCAACCCAATCGGCTAAGAGTGGTGAAATGAGTCAGGATACAAAATCCCGGGTGAACGATAATTTCAGAATGATTGACGAGATTTTGAGACAAAACAAAGCTCAAATCGCCGAATTAAATAAGAAAGCAGTTGGTGGCAATAAAGAAATTGTTTCATTAAAGAACACGATCGACCGTTTGAACAAAGAAATGGAATCAAGTGCAAAACGTGTTACAGAATTACAGGCAACACTGTCTGAAAAGGATGCAACTATTGCTCAGCTATCCAGTGATATAACACAAATTGCTAACGAAGCCGAAATGCAATCTCAAAAAATTCAGGCACAAGATGCTGAGATTCTGGAAAAGGACAAAGCGCTTCATACCGCTTATTATGTGTTCGGTACTTCTGATGAGTTGAAAGAACAAAAAATCCTTTCGGGAGGATTCCTGCAATCCACAAAAGTGATGGAGGGTACATTCAACAAGGATTATTTTCTGAAGATTGACATCAGAGATGTTACAACTATTCCGTTATATTCAGGAAAAGCTAAATTGTGGTCAAATCATCCTGAGGGAACATATGAATTTGTGAAGGGTGGAGATGGCAATCTAACGTTGCAAATTTCAGATACACAACGCTTTTGGAGCTTAACAAAATATATGATAATCGAAGTTTCTTAGGATTTTGAATAAAAGTTTTATACGACTGGTCGGTGATGATTGAAACATCTATCGACCATCGTTTTTTTAATTAGATATGAAGTTCAAAAACGTTTTTATTGATTGGGACGACACGCTTTGGGATATCCACAGAAATGCCAAAGAATGTTTAATGGATATTTTCATAGAGTATGGATACGATAAGTTTTATCAATCTTTTGATGATTATTATAACGTGTATTCACCTACTAATGAGCATCTTTGGGGGTTATACCGACAAGGGCTAATTAATAAAGATGAACTCATTGTCGAAAGGTTTCTTATTCCGGTGCGTCAATTCGGAATCAATGATCCTGAATATGCCAAAAAACTTAGCGATGATTTCCTTGATCGCACAACCAGAAAAACGGGATTGATAGAAGGTGCAAAAGAGTTACTTGAATATTTGAAACCTAATTATAAAATTTATATTCTAACCAACGGATTTCGCGAAGTTCAATACAAGAAAATCGCCAACTCCGGTCTGGCCGATTATTTCGGAAAAGTTATACTGTCGGAGGATGTCGGTGTCAACAAACCTCACCAGGATTTCTTCAAATATGCGCTCAAAAGTACAAACTCCAAAAAGATTGATACCATTATGATTGGTGACAGTTGGGATGCCGATATCGTGGGTGCATACAACAGTAAATTGGCTTCTGTCTGGCTAAACCGCTCAAACAAATCTGCCGAAGGTTTTGAACCAACATATACTGTTGTTTCATTGAATGAAATTATGCAAATATTATAGTCATGTTTCTTTTGACAGGTTTTGGGGTGATAATTATATAAGTTGTTAGATACTATTATTGTACAATAAGTTATCCCGCTTTTTTATTGAATATTTTTGCGCACTAGAGGCATGGTCATACATCTTGGACCGCCTCCACCTCGCGGCAGTTCTGAACCTTCAATTGTGATCACGCATTTATCTGACGAGTAAAGGTTGTACTTGTCGTTGATTACATCCCATGCCGAAATAATGTTAAACCCATTTTTATTCAGCTCTTCCAAGGTATGGATATTCCTTTCATACGACAATACTTTTCCGGGTGCGATAGCTAAAAAATTAGCTCCACTATGCCATTGTTCGCGCTCCTGATCCCAATCATCGGATGTTCCGCCACAAATTATCGGTTCAATTTCCATACCTAACTTCCTCAATACTGAAGGGATATTTGCAACCGTAGCAATCTTTGTCACCTTACCGTTATCTATTTGCATATGAACAGTTTTGTATGTATTGTTATTCAATATCATAGGTCGATAAACCATGGCAGTATTTATGTCAAGCAGGGTAAAAATCATATCCAGGTGAATAAACGATTCGGGAGTACTGGGCAGCTGTTGAATAATCACATGTTTTTTACCCGTCTTGAAAGTGCACAAGTTTTTAATTAGCAAGTCGATAGCTTGCGAGCTTGTTCGTGATCCATTTCCTATTAGCAGGATGTCATCACTCACAATGAGCACATCGCCTCCCTCAATCATTATTTCTTCATCATTTTGAGCCAACGCATTCATATCTAGAATATTCGTGTCGAAAAACAGTCTGCTTTTAAATATGGCGTTCATGATTAGGGACTCACGTAATCGCACATCATTAGCCATATTGCATACCATCGCATTGTCGCCAATTATCACTGAAGAATCGCGCGTAAAATAGAAATTATACAATGGTTTCAGTGCATAATAATCTTCACGAAAAAAGTCGGTGAGCGTTTTTATCTTTGCCGGCATGCCTTCAATCAAAAACTTGCTGAGTGTGTGTGCTGGTAAGTCCATCAGAAGGTCAAAATAATCAGGTACATTTTCTGCTTCACATATTTCCGATAATAAGTTAGCTTTCAGGCTTTCATCCTTTAATACTTTCTCCAGTAATTCAGACACTTCAAATGTTGTACATACTTTTTGTAGAACACCTTTCAGCTGGTCATATTCTTTTCTGGCCACCGAAAGGTTCAGGATATCATTGTACAATGCGCGTGATGCATATTTAGGAGTCATGTTTTCTACCTCAGGTCCTGGGTAGTGCAAAAGAACAGCATCTAATTTTCCAACTTCAGATTGGACGTTTAAGGTGATTTTTTTTGTTGTAGTCATAGAAGTTAAAATGATTTATACTTTCCAAAAATACAATTTTAAGTTCTTATTAAAAAGAATTTGGGATAGTTTTTAATTATATAATTCTTTGTTTGGGGGTAGATGTTATTTTTGAATAAGTTGATTTGAATTTTAATGTGACGAAGAAACGACGATGAATTGTCGTGGAAATTTAGTGAGACCATAGTGAGACCATAGTGAGACCATAGTGAGAGGAGGGTGAGAGCATGCTCTATATATAATTCGAATTCAATTCGATCATAATTCGAGCACAAAAATAATCAAACAAGGACTACGAATCTTTCTAATATGCATAATATCAGGTTGATATAGATTGTTGATAACTTTTTTGAAAAAAAGTGTGTGGAAATGTGGGGGGAAGTGGAAAAATTTGTACTTTTACAGCAATAATATTGCATAAATAAAACTTATGATGCAATTCTTGGGAAATATAGAGGCTAAGACAGATGCAAAAGGACGGATTTTTGTACCTGCCGTTTTTCGTAAGCGTCTTCAAAGCGAGGGCGAAGAGTTTTTAGTGCTTAGAAAAGATATTTTTCAAAATTGTCTGGTTTTATATCCTGGTTCGGTCTGGGAAAATGAGATTGAACAACTGCGCTCGCGCCTTAGTAGGTGGAACAAAGATCAGCAGCAAATTTTCAGACAATTTGTGCTTGATGCCGAGCGTATTGAAATGGATGCGAGTGGAAGAATTCTGATTCCTAAAAGATATCTGCAAATGGCTGATATTGATGTGGATGTCAGATTTCTTGGTGTTGACGAAACAATCGAAATTTGGGCAAAAGGAAGATTGGAACAACCACTGATTTCTCCGGATGAATTTTCCGAAAAAATTCAAGAGTTAATGGAATAGATGATTAAAAAATATATATAAAATGGCTGTTTATCATACACCTGCGCTTTTAAACGATTGTATTGATGGGCTGAATATCCAACCCGGTGGTGTGTATGTTGATGTTACTTTTGGAGGAGGCGGTCATTCACAGGCCATTCTAAAACAATTGGGGAAAAACGGGAAACTATATGCCTTTGATCAAGATGACGAAGCATACGAAAATCGTATCCAAGACGATAGATTCACTTTTGTGAAAAGTAATTTCCGTTATCTAAAGAATTTTCTGCATTTTTACAATGAGGATAAAGTAGATGGCATCTTAGCCGATTTGGGCGTTTCTTCACATCATTTTGACGATTCTGAGCGTGGCTTTTCTTTTAGGTTTCAGGGGAATTTGGATATGAGAATGAACAGGTATGCAAATTTATCTGCTGCTGATATTCTGAACGATTTTCCTGAAGAAAAACTGGCTAACATCTTTTTCTTTTATGGCGAATTAAAAAATGCACGCAAAATTGCGACTTCTATTGTTGAATATCGCAAATTACAGCGTATTCAAACGGTTGCCGATTTCATTGATATTATGGAACCGTTTACATTCAAAGAAAGGGAAAAGAAAACACTGGCTCAGGCTTTTCAGGCACTTCGAATTGAGGTGAACGATGAAATGGGTGCTTTATCTGAACTTCTTTTGCAGTCCTCAACATTGTTGAAACCGGGAGGTCGACTTTGTGTCATTTCATATCATTCGCTGGAGGATCGCTTGGTAAAGAACTTCATCCGCTCGGGAAATCTTGAAGGTGAGGTTATTAAAGACTTTTTCGGGAATGTTCAAACGCCTTTTGAGATGATTAATCGCAAAGTAATTACCCCTGATGAAGCAGAACAGCTCGAAAATCCACGATCAAGAAGTGCTAAGCTCAGAATTGCTCAGAAAAAATAGAAGATATGAAATTCAAATTTGATAATATCCGCAAGTCATTTGTCCATGTATTTGGTGGAAGTGTACTTACAGAAGGTATTTTTGTAAGGAATATTGGGTTTATTATTGCTCTTGTAATTGTTACTTTACTCTTTATCAGTCAGCGTTATACCGTTCTTCACGACATATCAGAAATTGAGCAGTTGCAAAGTGAATTGAAAGATGCAAAGTATGAATCATTAGAAATATCATCGGAGCTTACGGAAGCAGGTCGACAAGAGAATATCGAAAAAAGAATTCTGGAAAGGGGACTTGAATTGACTATTCCTGCTGATCCTGTGTTCAGAATTGATGCTCAGGATAAGAAAGATAGATCGAAGGGGAAAGTTGGTAAAAAAAACAAAAGCAATAATTAATATTCAATTAAATGGCTAAGAAAGAGAAAAAAAATAACAAATTAATCATGGCTCGATATGGCGTGGTGGTTGTAGTTATGCTTTTATTCTCTATCATGATTTTGTTATCTGCTGCTAAAATAATATTTACGCCTGAGGGCAAAAAATGGAAAGAGGTAGGGGAACAAACAAGTGTGATAAAAGATCGAGTTATATTACCTAAAAGGGGTAATATATATACTTATGACGGGAAATTACTTGCTACCAGTGAGCCGCTTTATGGGATTTATATGGATTTTTGGGCGGAAGGTATGGTAAAAGATACGCTCATAAAATATGTGGGTGAACTTTCTAAATCACTGTCCAAAAGCTTTCCTAGTCGCACTTCTGCACAATATAAAAATGTGATTCTAAAGGGTTGGAGTAAACGCGAAAAAGAGGAAGCTCAGATAAAAGAGAATGAATTTCAGGGCAATAAAGAAAAGGTGAAAAAACGTTCTCGCTATGTTCGTATCATTAAAGAGGATATCTCTTATTTGGAACTGAAAAAAATCAGAACTTTCCCTTTCCTTAATCAGCGTTCAAACAGAAGTGGATTGATTGCAGAAGAGCGCAATGCGCGCAACAGACCTTTTGGTAATTTGGCCAGTAGAACAGTAGGCACTGTCTATAAAGACCTGGAGAAAGGCGGGGCAAGTGGCATCGAAATGAAATTCGATTCAATATTGGTAGGAGAACCGGGAGTTAAGAACCGCCAGAAAATTGAAGGGAAATGGATGGATATAGTGGTCAAACCTTCAGTAGATGGTTATGATATTATAACAACACTGGATGCAGATATTCAGGATATTACAGAAAGGTCGTTACGGAGTATGCTGGAAGAAACAGAAGCAGAATCGGGTACGGCAATCATCATGGAAGTGGAAACGGGTGAAATAAAGGGAATTGCCAACTTGGATCGTATGAGTAATGGAAAATATGCGGAGGGTAATCCAAATGCTTTTTCATATATGAACGAGCCGGGCTCAACTTTCAAAACCGTTACTGCAATGGTAGCTCTTGATGATGAGGTGGTTACGCCTACTGATTCTTTTCATGTGGGTACAGGTATGTTTCAGTACAACGGCAGATGGGTACTCGATCATTATTGGCGAAAAGGTCAGGATAGAGGCTCTCTTACTCTAAAAGAAGGTATTGAAGTATCTTCAAATGTTGTGATGAGTAAGATTGCCTTGAAAGGATATAAGGATAACCCAAAAAAATATGTTGATGGTATTGACAGAATTGGTTTGCGTAAACCGCTTAAATGGGATGTGCCATTAAGTGGTATTGAGGGTACTTCTGTTATTAGATATCCAAATGATAAAAATAATTATTGGTCTAAAACTACTTTACCTTGGATGTCTTTTGGCTATGAATCGAAGGTGCCGCCAATCTATATGTTGATGTTCTACAACGGTATAGCAAATAATGGAAAAATGATTAAGCCATTTATCGCTAAGCAGTTTCTGAAAAATGGAATGGTAGAAAAGGAGATGACTGCCGAGGTGGTGAATCCAAAAATGTGTAAGGATACAACGCTTACGTTAATTAAAGACATGTTGGAAAGTGTTATCACTAACGGTACCGCCAAGGTGGTGGCTTCTGATTATTTTCCTATTGCAGGAAAAACGGGTACGGCAATGATTGCTTCGGGGGGTGGATATTCTGGATATTTTGTTTCGTTTTGTGGATATTTCCCTGCCGATAAACCCAAATATACATGTTTTGTTGGGATTCGTAAACCAAAAGGAATTCCGTCTGGTGGCGGTATGGCTGGTATGGTTTTTAAAAACATAGCTGAACGGACTTATATTCTTAACGAACAACTATCGCCTGAAAAATGTGTAGTGGACTCGGCACTCACAAAAATGCCGGTAATCAAAAACGGTGTATGGAAACAAAATCAAACAGTGCTTAATACATTGGGTTTTGATTATCCTGAAATAAACGAGGATGTTAAATGGGTGAAAATGAATCATTCGAATAGTACAAAATACATTGCTAATAACGTTAAGGTTGATAAGAATGTGGTGCCGAATGTTGTTGGGATGGGGGCACGCGATGCTTTGTTTTTACTCGAAAAATCGGGATTACGCGTAAACTTGATTGGCTCAGGAAAAGTGGTGTCGCAATCGTTTAATCCGGGACAAAAATTAGTAAAAGGAACAACAATTAGTATAACTTTGCAATAAATTGGTAAACTATGCAGTTAAGTAAATTAATCGAAAAGTGTGAAGTGGTTTCTATTCAAGGTAATACTGATATAGAAGTGAATGGAATTGTGTCCGACTCTCGTCAGGTGAAAAGCAATTTCTTGTTTTTGGCTGAGGAAGGTATTTTTACGGATGGACATGCCTATATAGGAAAAGCTATTGAAGAAGGGGCTTCTGTTATAGTTTATGATAAACAGATGATTGAAGAGTACTTTTCAAAGGTTACGTATGTTCAGGTTAAGAATAGTAGCGTGGCGCTGGGACTCATTGCATCACAGTGGTTCGATAACCCATCGCAACAACTTAAGCTTGTTGGTGTCACTGGTACAAATGGTAAAACCACAATTGCTACTTTGCTGCATCATATGTTCAGATACCTGGGATATAATGCGGGATTGTTGTCAACGATATGCAATTATGTGAATGATGAACAGTTTCCAACTACACATACAACCCTTGATCCTATCTCGTTGAATTTCTATTTGCGTAAAATGGTTGACGCGGGATGTGAACATGCTTTTATGGAGGTTAGTTCACATGCTATTCATCAAAAACGAATTCATGGGTTACAATTCGCTGGGGGCATCTTTACAAATCTAACGCAAGATCATCTGGATTATCATAAGAATATGATTGAATACAGGAATGTGAAGAAGTCGTTTTTTGATGATCTGCCTGCTGATGCGTTTGCGATTACAAATTGTGATGATAAAAATGGGGCAATCATGCTCCAGAATACGAAAGCTTCAAAGTATACTTATTCTGTTAAAGGGTTGGGCGATTTCAAAGCGCGTATTTTTGAAAAGCATTTTGAGGGTACTGATTTGGAAATAAACGGTCGCGAACTGACAGTTCAATTTGTGGGAGTTTTTAATGTGTATAACTTACTAGCAGTTTATGGAGCAAGCACTCTTCTGGGACTTGATAAGGATGAGGTGCTTAGAATCCTTACTTTGTTAAAACCGGTTACGGGCAGATTTCAATCGATGCGCTCTCCAAAAGGTTTTACTACTATCGTAGATTATGCACATACGCCAGACGCAATAACAAATGTGCTTAATGCTATCAGAGAAGTGCTTGATAATAAAGGCGATGTTATCACTGTTGTGGGATGTGGCGGAAATCGTGATAAAACAAAACGACCAATCATGGCGCGTGAGGCTGTGGAATTGAGTGATAAAGTAATATTAACTTCTGACAATCCGCGTTTTGAAGAACCGGAAGAAATTCTGAATGATATGCTTGCAGGATTAACTGAGGAACAAAAAAATGCTTCGCTGACAATTGTTGATCGGCGTCAGGCAATAAAAACGGCTTGTGCTCTTGCTAAACCCGGTGATGTTGTGTTGATTGCCGGAAAAGGGCATGAAGATTATCAGGAAATAAAAGGTGTAAAACATCATTTCGATGATAAAGAAGAGGTGGAAAAGATCTTTTCACTTTAATAATTAATGGATAGAGTATAAGTTGACTAATTATAGATAATCGTTTGAACTGATAAAGTTATGTTGTATAATTTATTTGAGTATTTAGATAAACTTGATTTCCCTGGAGCGGGCATGTTTCAGTTTGTTACGTTCAGGGCTGCTATGTCTGCAGTTTTTGCACTGTTGATAGCACTTACAGCTGGTAAGTCAATAATCAAAAAACTTCAGAAAAAACAGATTGGGGAGATCATTCGTAATCTTGATCTTGAAGGACAATATAGTAAACGGGGCACGCCAACAATGGGTGGGGTAATTATTATTATAGCAATTTTGATTACAATTTTATTGTTTGGGCGACTGGATAATATTTATATTCAAATCATGATTATTTCAACTATCTGGCTTGGTACACTGGGTTTTGCAGACGATTACATAAAAGTGTTCAGGAAAAATAAAGAGGGACTGAAAGGGAAATTCAAGATTGTTGCTCAAATTGGATTGGGCTTGATTGTGGGTTTCATGATGTATGTTAGTCCGAATGTGGTTGCACTGGAAAATACTGAAATACGCGTAAATAACGTGATTGAGTCGGTTCAATATCATGAGGAACCTACTAAAACCACAAAAACTACGATCCCTTTTATGAAGAATAATAACTTTGATTATCGGTCATTGGTCGCCTGGATGGGTGATTTTGCTGATGAGGCTGTCTGGGTAATCATCGTGCTTGTCATAATTTTAATTGTGACGGCTGTGTCAAATAGTGCGAATCTTACGGATGGACTGGATGGCTTGGCGTCTGGAACTTCTGCTATTATTGGCATTGCTTTAGGTGTTTTAGCGTATGTGTCTGGTCGTGTCGACTTTTCATCATATCTGAACATAATGTATATTCCCGGTAGCGATGAGCTTTTTGTGTTTGCCGGTGCTTTTGTTGGTGCATTAGTAGGATTTTTATGGTACAACGCTTATCCGGCACAGGTTTTCATGGGGGATACCGGTAGTCTCACATTGGGTGGAATAATTGGGGTGTTTGCCGTACTTATTCATAAAGAATTGTTATTGCCTATTTTGTGTGGGGTATTCTTTGTTGAAGCTTTGTCGGTAATATTTCAGGTTTCTTACTTTAAGTTTACACGGAAAAAGTACGGTGAAGGAAAACGTATTTTTAAGATGACGCCTTTGCATCATCATTATCAAAAACAGGGAAACGCGGGGATTGATGCGCTTATACAAAAACCTATTGTTCCTATTCCTGAACCAAAGATTGTGACTCGTTTATGGGTAATCACAATCATTTTAGCAATCATTGCTGTTGCTACATTAAAAATGAGATAATAAATATTCATCATTATGAATTCTGAATTGAAAATAATATTAGGGGGTGGAGAAAGTGGAGTTGGTTCGGCTATACTTGCCAAGGCTAAAGGGTTTGAGGTGTTTTTGTCTGATTCGGCTAAGCTGAAAGATGAACATAGAAATACTTTAAATGAATACCATATCGATTTTGAGGAAGGACAACATACAGAAGAAAAAATATTATCGGCAAATGAAATCATTAAAAGTCCCGGTATTCCTGAGGCTTCTCCTATCATGCAGAAGATCAGAGATAAAGGTATTCATGTGATTTCTGAAATTGAATTTGCAGGTAGGTACACTAATGCAAATCTGATTTGCGTGACGGGCAGTAACGGAAAAACTACTACTGCTTCTCTGATATATCATATCCTTGAATCGGCTGGTTTAAATGTTGGTTTGGGTGGAAATATCGGCACAAGTTTCGCACGACAGGTAGCTGAAGAGAACTATGATTATTATGTGCTTGAATTGAGCAGTTTTCAGTTGGAAGGTGTATTTGATTTTAAGGCTAACATTGCTATTTTACTGAATATCACACCTGATCATTTGGATAGATATGATCATGATATGCAAAAATATACGGATGCTAAGATGAGGATCATTCTTAATCAACAAACAGAAGATGCTTTTATCTTTTGGCAGGATGATCCTATTGTAACAAAAGAGATTAGCAAGCTTAAACCGAAGTCGAAACTGTATCCTTTTGCCAAAAAAAGACAAGACAATGTTTGTGCATATGTCGAAGATCAATATCTTTATGTAAATGTAAAAGATAAGCAGTTTATGATGGAGCAGGAATTACTGGCTTTGCAGGGCACGCATAATGTGTATAATTCACTTGCTTCTGGTATAGTGGCCAAACTTTTGGATGTCGAGGATGACAAATTGCGTGAGTCGCTTGCTGATTTTAAAGGGGTGCCGCACAGATTAGAAAGGGTTGCTTCTGTTAAAGGGGTGCAATTTATAAATGATTCTAAAGCAACAAATGTGAACTCTTGCTGGTATGCTTTGCAAAGCATGCGTACAAAAACAGTCCTTATTCTTGGTGGAACTGATAAAGGAAATGATTATTCTGAAATAGAAGAACTTGTGCTGCAAAAAGTGAAAGCATTGGTGTTTCTTGGGGTGGATAATAAAAAGCTTCACACTTATTTTGACCATAAAGTGGCAACTATCACTGACGCTTCTTCAATGGAAGAGGCTGTGTCAAAAGCCTATGAATTGGCTGAGAAAGGTGATACGGTTTTGCTTTCTCCTTGTTGTGCCAGTTTTGATCTTTTTAAAAATTATGAGGATAGGGGCGACCAGTTTAAGGAGTGTGTGAGAAAACTATAAAGAATGAAGTTATGGACGACGAAGCAATTTTAAGTGATCCTAATATTTCAGGAGTAGAAAATGAGACGAAACCCTTATTATCTCGAATCTTTAAGGGAGATAAAGTGATTTGGGCTGTGTTTCTTGTTCTGTGTATTATTTCATTAATTGAAGTTTATAGCGCAACAAGCACAATTGTCTATAAAGTGGATAATCAGTGGATTCCAATTCTTAAACATGCTGCTTTTTTGATTGCAGGCATTTTTGTGATTGTTTTTATTCATAATATTCCTTATAAATATTTCTCTTCTTTAATGTTTATACTGCTCATTTCTATTGCTTTATTGATACTTACATTTTTTACGGGAGAAACAATAAATGGTGCGGAAAGGTGGGTGTCTATTTTAGGTATTACGGTTCAGCCTTCTGAATTTGCAAAAATATCTTTGATGGGAACAATTGCTTTTCTTTTGAGTAAACAAAATGGCTCAAACGATGGATTGTTGTTTAAATGGATGATTTTTTTGATGTTTGCCGTTTGTGGGATCATTGCTTTGGATAACTTATCAACGGGTGTAATGTTGTTTGGGATATGTTATCTGCTCATGTTTATTGGTAACGTGAAGATATCCAGATTGTTGAAGTTAACAGTTTTTTGTATTGGACTGGCGTTATTATTCATATTGATTCTGAAAATTGTGCCTGAGGAATGGACGCAAAAAGGCCCGATGAGTCGTGTCGGAACATGGCAAAGCCGTATCGAAGAATTTGGTTCGCATAAGAACGAAACGGAAGAATCTTATTTTACTATCACAGATGATAATCATCAGGTGGCGCATGCAAAAATAGCCATTGCTAATGGTGGATTGATTGGTAGGTTTCCCGGAAATAGTCTGGAGAGAGATACGTTGCCACAAGCATACTCCGATTTTATTTATGCTATCATTATTGAAGAAATGGGATTGATTGGGGGATTAGTTGTTCTGATGCTTTATATCGTAATCCTTATCCGCTCCGGAATGATTGCACGTAAAACAGAGAAGTTATTTCCTAAATTATTGATTATTGGGTCGGCAATGATGCTGTCGTTTCAGGCTTTTATAAATATGGCGGTTGCCGTTAATCTGATACCGGTAACGGGTCAACCGCTGCCATTGATTAGTAGGGGAGGAACGTCTTTACTGGTTACTTGCGCTTATTTTGGTGTTATTCTAAGCGCCGACAGGTTTGGTAAATCGAAAAAGAAGGATGGTGTGAATTCGGAATCCGATACTGAAGAGATGTCTTTCAAAGACAATCTTGACAATCACAATTCTACATTGGATCAACCTAAAGAGGCGGTTCTTGAATCAATTGATAAGCTGGAGGATAAAGTTGAGATTGAAATCATAAATATGTAGATTATGAAAGATCAGGTTCGAATTATCATCAGTGGTGGAGGTACGGGAGGTCACATCTTTCCGGCTATCTCAATTGCGAATGCAATAAAAAAGAGATGGATTGATGCAGAAATACTATTTGTTGGTGCCGAAAACCGTATGGAGATGGAACGGGTTCCGGCAGCAGGATACAAAATTATTGGATTACCGGTTGCGGGATTTGATCGAAAACATTTGCTGAAGAATATATCCGTGGCTTTTAAACTCATGAAGAGCATGAGACTAGCACGGAAAATTGTGAATGACTTTAAACCGGATATGGCAGTAGGAGTGGGTGGCTATGCAAGTGGTCCTACGCTGAAAGCTGCTGCAGGAGAAGGTGTTGCAACACTCATTCAGGAGCAGAACTCTTTTCCGGGTGTGACAAATAAGATGCTTGCCGAAAAGGCTAATAAAATATGTGTTGCTTATGAGGGAATGGAAAAGTTCTTTCCCAAAGATAAGATTGTATTAACCGGAAATCCGTGTCGCCAGGATTTAAAGGTGTCTGCAGATAATAAACAGTTTGGATATGAATACTTTGATCTTGAGCCAGGTAAGAAAACGATATTAATGGTGGGCGGTAGTCTGGGTGCAAAAACACTCAATGATAGTATCATTGCTGCATTTCCGAAGATCAAACAGTCAAATGTTCAGGTTATCTGGCAATGTGGTAAATACTATTTTGAAGATATGAAGAAACTGCAACAAAAAGGTTTGATTCCTTCAAATGTGCATCTCTTCGATTTTGTGTCTCGTATGGATTATGCTTATTCCGTTGCCGACTTGGTAATTTCCAGAGCAGGAGCGGGTTCAATATCTGAGTTTTGTTTATTGGGAAAACCGGTAGTTCTTGTGCCATCTCCAAATGTTGCGGAAGATCATCAGACAAAAAATGCAAAGGCATTGGTCGATAAGTCGGCTGCTGTAATGATTCCCGATTCCGACGCATCGGCAGTGCTCTATGAAAAAGCTTTGGATTTAATTAAAAACGACGATTTATTGCATCAACTAAGTGATAATATATTAAAACTGGCCTTGCCTGATTCAGCTGAACATATAGTGGATGAAATAGCAAAAATTATTAATAAATGATTCAATCAGAAACAATTGAGAATTATAATGCTTATTATTTTATAGGTATTGGAGGTATTGGTATGAGTAATCTTGCGCGCTATTTTCTTTCAAAGGGAAAAAAGGTAGGCGGTTACGATCGTACAGAAACTCCACTAACTAAAGCTTTGGAAAGAGAGGGTGCATTTGTTCATTACTATGATAGTCTGGAAGAGGTCCCCAAAGAATTTCGGGAAAAAGACATAGCTCTTATTGTTTATACGCCAGCAGTGCCCGAATCTCATAAAGAACTGATGTTTTTTAGACAGCAAGGTTTTACGATGATGAAACGGGCTCAGGTGCTTGGTGAAATCACCAAAATGAGCGATGCTGTTTGTGTAGCAGGAACGCACGGAAAGACTACAGTTTCTAGTATGATTGCACATATTCTTCATCAATCGCATGTTGATTGTAATGCTTTTTTAGGAGGAATCATTAAGAACTACGATAACAACCTGATTTTATCGGACAAAAGTAATGTGACAGTAGCAGAAGCCGACGAGTTTGATCGCTCTTTTCATTGGCTTCACCCGTGGATTGCTGTAATCACATCTGCCGATCCTGATCATTTAGATATATACGGAACGGAGCAAGCATACAGAGAAAGCTTCGAGAAATTCACCTCACTTATTCGTCCTGATGGCGTTCTCATCATGAAAAAAGACATAGCTGTTACACCCATGTGTGAGCAGACTGTCAAGCAATACAGCTATTCCGAATTGGAAGGTGACTTCCATGCTGAGAATATTCGTATAGGGAATGGTGAAGTAGTGTTCGATTTTGTTTCACCGATTCAGCAAATCAAGGATATTCAGTTAGGAGTACCGGTGAAAGTGAACATCGAAAATGCCGTTGCAGCCATTGCCGCATCATTGTTAAGTGGAGCAACCCCTGACGAATGTCGTCAAAGTATCAAAACTTATCAAGGTGCAAAACGCCGTTTTGATATCCATTTAAAAACGGATAGGATAGTCTTTATAGATGACTATGCGCATCATCCTCAAGAACTTGCCGCTTCCATAAATTCAATAAAAGCATTATATCCCGATAAAAAAATCACCGGAGTTTTTCAACCCCATCTCTATTCAAGAACACGTGATTTTGCAGATGAGTTTGCCCAAAGTTTATCTCTTTTGGATGACATCATATTGCTGAATATCTATCCGGCAAGAGAAGAGCCGATACCAGGAGTTACATCACAGATAATTTTCGATCATATAACATCGGAACAAAAACAATTATGTCTTACTTCTGAACTTTTGGACGTACTCAATTCAAGAGAAGATTTAGAAGTTCTTGTTACTCTTGGAGCGGGAGATATCGACAAACTTCTGCCAAGTATTGAGCAACTTTTGAAAGAGAAATTAAAATAGAATCGGTTTAGTTTATTCAATTAAAATTCAGTAAATTTGTATTGTAAGTTATAAATGAAGAAGTTTTTAATCATACTGGTTTCGGTAGCTGCATTAGGATATCTTGTTTTTGCAGCTGTACGTTCGCAACAGACAATGCAAGATACTGTTTGCAGCGGTTTCGAAGTGGTTATTAAAGACAGTGTTGAATCCGAGTTTATCAAGCCGGCAGATGTAATTCAGTATGTCAAGAAGAAAGGATTATATCCGGTTGGCAAACCATTCGGAGAAATCAATACTTTAGCCATTCGGGATTCCATTCTGACCAATAAATTGGTTAGAAAAGCTGATGTTTACACAACCCCAAGAGGTTCCATCGTGACGAATATCTATCAAAGGAAACCCGTTTTGCGGGTAATCTCAAACACAAAAGGCAGTTATTATATCGATAATAACCGAGAGAAAATGCCAGTATCGTTAAACTCAACAGTATATCTACCTTTGGCAACAGGAGCTATTTCTGATGATTTTGCACAGAATGAATTGTATGATTTTGCCTTGTTTTTGAACGACAATCCCGATTGGGATGCATGGATTGAACAGATTGTTGTGAAAGGTGGCGAGAAAGTTGAACTTATTCCGCGGGCAGGAGATTTCAGAATCGTGATAGGCGAGCTGGATAATTACACAGAGAAATTGAACAAGTTCTCGCTATTTGTCGAAAAAGGATTAAACGTAGTGGGTTGGAACAGATACAATTCAATAAACTTGGAATATGAAGGACAGGTGGTATGTACTAAAAAATAGAATAGTTATCACGTTCTTCTGATAATTAGCTTATAATTAATAAGTTATTAAAGAGTTAAAACAAAAGTGATTGTTTATGCGTTTTTAAATAATAATCAGCACTTTCAATAGTTATCAATATATACAAAAGATGCAAACAGGATTTATTGCGGCAATCGATTTAGGTACATCCAACATTAAAGGAGTTGTTGGCAAGACAAATGAAAATAATGTTATTTCTATATTAGCATGTGAGGTTATTTCATCGGACCAATCTGTTAGAAGAGGTCTTGTGTATAACATAGAAAAGACAGGAGGTCTTGTTCGGAAAATGGTGACCCTTCTTGAAAACAAACTTGGCAAGAAAATAGCTAAAGTTTACGTGTCTGTTTCGGGACAGTCTGTTCATACAGAGGATTTTACTGCAAGAGAGCAATTGTCGTCGACGGAGATTATTACTGAAAACGTAATCCAACAGTTGTGTCAGAAAGCTGATAATTATGTTCCTAAAGACTACAAATTATATTCTGTTGCAGACGTAGAGTATTTTGTGGACGACAAACCTGAAAGGAATCCGGTTGGAGTATCTTGTTCACAAATTGAAGGTGCATACAAAATGGTTGTAGGCAGACCAAATATTGCAATAAACATACAAAAAAGTGTCAAAGAAAGAGCAGGAGTGGATATTGCCGGATTAATAATTGGACCGGTTGCTGCTGCACAAATAGCATTGAGTGAAGACGAAAAAGATTTAGGATGTGCATTTATTGATTTTGGCGCTGGCACAACTTCACTCTCCATTTTCAAAGGTGGTAAATTACGTAAGATGGTGGTTTTACCTTTTGGAGGTCAGAATATAACCAAAGATATCAGCGCATTGAACTTCACTGAGAGTGATGCAGAGCAATACAAGCTAAAGTTCGGCAAATTAATGTCGAAAGAAACAACAAAACAGAACAACCTTACTTCACCTTTTTCATCGAAAGCAAAACCCGATATTGACATGGAAGAGTTGAACAAGGTGATAGAGATGCGATTAGATGAGATCACTATTAATATAAAAGAGCAGATTCATAATTCCGGTTACGAATCAGAACTTGGTTCAGGTATAATTATTACCGGTGGAGCATCGCAGTTGAAGAATCTTGATCAGTATTTGACCGAAAAGCTGAAAATGCCTGTTCGCAAGGCTTCAGCCAAGAAAATGTTCATTAATAATTATGCTGAATTGGCAAATGATCCATCACTCACACAGGTATTAGGACTGTTAAAGTTTGGTAAGGATAATTGTGAAGAGGTGGAAGTTGAGCAACCGGTTGAAGAAGAACAGGTTCAGAAAGAAGAGAAAAAACAACCTGAAAAGAAGCCACAAAAGACAAATAAAACAAAGAACACCAAGAATTCTGAGACTGAAGGACGCATTAAGAATAAGTTCACTGATTTCTTCAACACATTGTTTGAAGATGATAGTGACGAATAACGAGTAACAGGAGAATAAACATACACAGACAATGGATGATTCAATATTAGATTTTCAAATACCTACAAATAACGGCGCAATTATAAAAGTAATTGGTGTTGGTGGCGGCGGTGGTAATGCCGTAAACCACATGTATTTGGAGGGAATTAGAGATGTGTCTTTCGCACTTTGTAATACCGACAATCAGGCATTGATGAAATCACCTGTCCCAACAAAAGTGCAATTAGGTGTTGATACAACGGGCGGACTGGGCGCAGGAAACAAACCCGAAATAGCTCATAAGGCTGCAGAAGAAAGCATTGATATTCTCAAGGACTTGCTGAACGACGGCACCCGCATGGCGTTTGTGACAGCAGGTATGGGAGGTGGAACCGGAACTGGGGCTGCACCTGTAGTTGCAAAAGTAGCCAAAGATATGGGCATCCTAACTGTCGGTATTGTAACCATTCCATTCGTATTTGAAGGTGAACGAAAAATTGTACAGGCTCTTAAAGGTGTAGAAGAAATTGCTTCAAATGTAGATGCTTTGCTGGTTATTAATAACGAACGACTCCGCGATATCTATTCAGACCTTACAATGATGAATGCTTTTGCTAAAGCTGATGATACATTGGCTACTGCAGCTAAAAGTATTGCAGAAATAATTACAATTCACGGTTATGTAAATCTCGATTTTGCCGATGTAAACACAACTCTTAAAAATGGTGGCGTTGCTATTATGAGTCGCGGACTTGGCACCGGAAAAGATAGAGTAAACGATGCTATTGATGATGCTCTGAATTCGCCGCTGTTAAACAATAATGATGTTTTCAATGCTAAGAAGATCCTTATCAATCTATCTTTTGGAGAAGATAAACCGCTGATGATGGAAGAGATGAATGCTTTGCACAATTTTATGGCGAAGTTCAGCAAGGAAATCGATGTTATTTGGGGTGCTGCTGTCGAGGAGGATCTTACTGATGAGGTTAAGATTACATTACTTGCAACTGGATTCTCAATCAAAAACGTTCCTGGCATAAATGAACAAATCATAAAAGAGAACAAAGCCGTAGAACTCGAAAACAGAAAAAGAGAAGAAGCTGCCAGAATTGCTGACGAAGAGAACCGTAAGTTGATTGAAAAATATTACGGATCAAACAATATGACCCGCATATCAAACATGACTATGAATAAAGCACCTTTTATTCTTTCTATGGATGATATGAACGATGATAGTTTATTGGATGCTTTAGAAAAGACTCCGGTATTTAAAAGAGAAAGGGATTTCAACCCCAGAAATTATAACACTGAATCACATTCGTCATCCAACTTGTTTGATTGATTGATTGCTTAATTATTGACGATAACAAATATATATACGACAATGGATTTATTTGATACAATTAGTGAAGAAATAAAAAAGGCAATGCTTGCAAAAGATAAAGTTCGTCTTGAGGCATTGCGTGGTGTAAAAAAGGAGTTTCTGGAAGCAAAGACAGCTAAAGGTGCTCATGAACAATTTTCTGACGAAGCGGCAATTAGTATCATACAGAAGATGGTGAAGCAACGCAAAGACAGCGCTGAAATCTATAGTTCGCAAAATAGAGCAGATTTGGCAGATGTTGAGCTAGCTGAGCTAAAGGTCCTACAAGAATTTCTACCTGCACAGCTTTCGGCCGAAGAGTTGGAGAAATCTGTACAGGAAATTATCTCTCGCACGGGTGTAACTTCAATAAAAGAGATGGGAAAAGTGATGGGACTGGCTACCAAAGAATTAGCTGGTAAATCAGAAGGAAGAGCGATATCTGAAATGGTTAAGAAACTGCTGTCGTAACACAAGATTTAAATTATTTGAAACCGCCTTGTGCCAAATATTGAATGTGCACAAGGCGGTTTTTGTTATATTTTGTGTTGTTCTGAACTGCTGATTCCCCGAATTGTTGCTTCGTTCCCAAATAACGATTTCTACATTTGGAGATAAATTGTAACAACAATAACCTCATAGAAGGGATTCAATTGTATCCAACACGTTGATGTTTGGATCGGAAAGGTTTATCCAATTAATATCTTTGTCTCTTTTGAACCAGGTGATTTGTTTACGAGCGTAGTTTCTTGAATGTTGTTTTATCTTGTCAATGGCATATTCTAATGTGTTGTTGCCATCAAAATAATCGAACAATTCTTTATAACCTACGGTATTGAGTGAGTTGAGTTGGCGATTGGGATAAAATCCACGAGCTTCTTCCAATAAACCATCTTGAATCATTATATCAACGCGCTGATTAATACGGGAATATAGCTCGTCGCGATCACGATTGAAGCCGACTTTTACAATGCGGAATGGACGTGGTTTTTTTTTGTTTGTACGTAACAAAGAGTAAGGCTTCCCGGACATCAGACAAATCTCCAATGCATGAATAATACGTTTTGGATTCTTTAGATCAACCACATTATAAAACTCGGGATCAAGTAGTCTCAATTGATTTCGGATGGGATCGATACCTTCTTTTTTATAAAGCTCTTGAATTTCAAGTCGCAACGCATCATCGACAGTAGGTATCTCATCTATTCCATTGCAAACGGCATCAATATATAACATTGAGCCACCCGACATAATAACTGTATCGTGTTGTTTATGAAGATCTTGAATCATTTCAACTGCCTCGTCCTCAAAAAGACTGGCACTGTAATATTCATCCGGAGAAAGCTTGCCTACAAAATAATGTTTAACCCGATTCAACTGCTCTCCAGTTGGAGCGGCAGTGCCGATAGTCATTCCTTTGTAGATTTGTCTTGAATCGGCAGAAAGAATGGGGCACCCAATTTTTTCTGCTAAAAGGATACTCCAGTCCGTTTTTCCTACGCCGGTTGGTCCTAACAACACCAGCAGCGTTTTCATTTTATAATAAGTCAGAAGCTTCTATATCAGAAGAATTATCCTCGAATCCTTCAAATCCTGATTTGTCTATCTCTTCAATATCGTAGTTCTCGTCTCCAAAAAAGGTTTCGTCTGTATCAACAATTGTAGATACAATCTCGGTTTCCTCAAAATCTTTGAATTGTAAAGGGGGCTCTCCTTCAGAAATAGTTATAACAGGTTTCTTGAGGTTCTTACCGGGAATAATTTCCGATAATTCCATAAATAGGGCACGCTCATTCAAAACATCAAATTCAAATATAAGCTTATCTTTTTCATCTTCAAGATAATCACTTAAGATGCAGTCTTCCATCGTATGAGGGTCTTCATCTGAAGCGGTGTCCATTTCAACCAATGTGATTTCCTGGGCTTTGCGCCATTTATTGTCACACAAGAAAAATGAAGCTAACTCTTTATCGCTATAGCCTACGGATTCAATAATTGCTTTATATAAGTCTAAAAAAGTGTTATCCGAGTCAATTTTGATTTCCCTTTTAAAGTCGTTAACTTCGTCGGAAAGGATTAAAAATCTGAATACCATAATATTTAGGTTTTATTATGCTTGAATATGGTTCAAAGGTAATAAAAAGTTTCAAAATATTCTGTATTTATACCTAAATCATCTTTACCTGGTATAACTTGGGAGCTCTCAAAATAATAAATACTAAAAAGTGATGTGTTTATCTACTTTATTTCTATTTTTGAACAATTATTGATTTATTATGTTCCACTAACAATATGAAAATAAGATTTTATTTCTGTTCTTTATTTATTGTATTACTGGTGTTTACAGGATGTAGGCGTGATGATGTGCCTGAGACATATGCAACATTAATATATATGGCTGCCGATAACTCAATGGATGCCGATGTAAATTATACTATCGAAAGAATTAAAGAAGGTGCCATAGAAAGTAACGGAACTACAGTGATTTATCTGGACCGTAAAGGGACAGGAAAGACAAGACTTTTTAAGATCGACAAACAAGGCGTTGAAACGCTTTTAAAAGAATATCCCGAAGAAAATTCAGCCAGTACAGCCACTTTAGCGCGCGTAATCAGTGAAACCAGACAACTGGTCCCTGCCGACAAATATGGATTTATATTCTGGTCGCACTCAATGGGATGGTACCCGGCTTTGAATACGGTAGCTACTAGAACAATCCCGAAAGAATACACGTACATTGGAATTGATGACACTCCTGCAACCGGCACGGGAATTTCGTTTATGGAAATAGATGAGATTGCTGATGCAATGCCTGGTAATCTGTTTGAATATATATGGTTTGACGTATGTTTAATGGGTTCAGTGGATGGACTTTATGAGTTTAGGAACAAAGCGGATTATTTGATTGCTTCACCCACCGAAGTGTTGCTGGAAGCCACTCATGATGCGTCGGGTGTACCTTATGCCAAAATATTGAAATATTTGTTTGGGGGCAAAGACGACCTGATCAATGCGTGTAAAGTTTATCATGATCATTATACAAGTTTACCGGGCGACGAGATTTACCGCTCTGCAACTATAGTGATGGTCGATTCTAAAGAATTGATCGGTTTGTACAGCGAGACACGGAAACTTCTTACCGGAAAGTTATCTGATGTTCAAAATATGAATGTTGATGGAATTCAAGTTTATCACTCAAGGCATATTCCTCAGGTGTTTTTTGATTATGGAGAATTCATGAAAAAAAACAGCACTGATGAGCAATATCTTGTGCTGGAAAATCAGCTTAAGAAAACTGTGATTTATAAGAATGCTACACCCGATTTTATCAATCAAGTAATCATTGATCCTGCAAAATACAGCGGATTGAGTGTTTATATTCCGCTTGATAAATGGAAAAATGAGAGTTCATACAATTATTATTTTAATCTATTAGCGTGGAGTGGGGTATATAATTAAAGAAATATTACATAATTGAACAGTATTTAACTATATCTCTTCTCTTCTTGTTTGCCTGATGCTCTCACCTTCCTCTCACCATGCTCTCACTATCGTCTCACCATGCTTTGAATTTTGTTTTTATATATTTTAACAATAAAAGTACGATGGTTATAAAACACCACATCAAAGCAGTAATTTTTAATTTGGTAGCCATTTTTTTCTCTTTTCTATTGCCTTATTCAGAAAATTGTACTACTTTTGCAACACTTTTCTGAAAGTGAAATAAATAATTCTTCAGTAGCTCAGTCGGTTAGAGCATCTGACTGTTAATCAGAGGGTCGTTGGTTCAAGTCCAACCTGAAGAGCTAAAAGAAAAGTATAAAATGTTTATTAGTTAATAATTCTTCAGTAGCTCAGTCGGTTAGAGCATCTGACTGTTAATCAGAGGGTCGTTGGTTCAAGTCCAACCTGAAGAGCAAAGAGCAGGTTTTTTTAACCTGCTTTTTGTTTTTATAAACAATTTGACCATAAATATCGTTAGAAAGGGAGTTTATAATAGATATACATATGAAAAAAATACTCTTTACATTTTATATACCCTCCGAATATCTTACTGAATTCAATAATAAATATGAAATATTTGTACCGGAAAAGGGATCTTTGAAACGAGAAGAAGTGATGAGGATTATACACAACTATGAAGTGATTGTTCCAAACTTCACTTTCCAAACCGACAAAGAGATGATTGATAAAGGTGTCAAGCTGGAATTGATTTCCAATTGTGCCGTGGGATTCAATAATGTGGATGTGGATTATGCTAAAGAGAAAGGTGTTCTGGTAACTAATATTCCGAACTCTGTCCGGGAGCCGACTGCCGAATTTGCCTTCGCGCTTTTGTTGGCGGCTGCACGAAATATGGGTAGTTTAGACAGAAATATTCGCTCTCACAAAGGGGTGAAATGGGGCTTTTATGATGAGTTATCGTTAACTACCTATAGTAAAAGTCTGGGTATCATTGGCATGGGGCGTATTGGACAGGCTATTGCACGTCGGGCACTTGCTTTTGGAATGACCATCCAATATAATAATCGCCATCTATTAAGTAAGGAAATTGAAGAGCAATATCAAGCAACGTATGTGCCTTTTGAAACCCTGCTCAGACAATCTGACTTTATTTCTCTAAACGCTCCTTCAACTCCCGAAACATTGCACATGATTGGCAAAAAAGAGTTTGAAATGATGAAACCGACGGCCGTATTTGTGAATACTGCCCGCGGAAATATGGTTGATGAGGAGGCATTGGTTGAGGCTCTCAAAAATGGAACTATTGCGGCTGCGGGAATCGACGTGTTCGAAAAGGAACCAAAGATCCACCCGGGACTATTAGAGCTTGAGAATGTGGTGCTTGCTCCACACGCTGCAACGCGTACAGTAGAGGCGCGAAAAGAAATGACGTACGAAATAATTCATAATATCATTGGTTTCTATGAAGGGACCTATTCAATCTCAAAAGTAAATATATGACTGCAAATGATATCAAAAATCAATTAATTGCCTTCGGAAATGCTGAAAAAGCAGCACATTCTCTCTATTTTTTTAAGACTGAAAAAGGACAGTATGGAGAGGGGGACAGGTTTGTAGGGGTTACGGCTCCGGAAGTGAAATCGATTGTGAAAAAGTTCAAGGAGCTTCCAATCGATGAAATAGAACTATTGCTTAGTGATGAAATACATGAATGCCGACTTTGTGCTTTGTTGATTTTGGTCGAACGGTTCAAGAGGGCGGATGAGGCAACGCGTAGTGGTATCGTGGATTTTTATCTGGCACATAGCCAATATATTAACAATTGGGACTTGGTGGATATTTCTTCTTATGTTATTCTGGGTGAATGGCTTTTGGATAAAGATAGATCCATTTTGTATGATTTGTCTAAAAGCAATAGTCTCTGGGAACAGCGCATAGCAATGGTTTCTACCATGACTTTCATACGCCAAAATGATTTTAAAGATGCGCTTCTTTTGTCGAAAATTTATCTTACTCACAAGCACGACTTAATACACAAGGCTTCGGGATGGATGCTTCGGGAAGTGGGCAAAAGAGATGAGGGCGTATTGACGGGTTTTCTCGACATTCATCATAAACAGATGCCGCGTACTATGTTGCGCTACTCAATAGAAAAATTATCACCTGAACAGAAAAAACATTACATGACGAAATGACTTATCAGACTCATACATTGAACAACGGTTTACGAATTATACATCAACCTTCTGAATCAAATATCTCTTACTGTGGTTTTGCAATTAATGTTGGTACTCGTAACGAACAGTCGGGCGAAGAGGGAATGGCTCATTTTGTGGAACACATGCTTTTTAAAGGTACGCGAAAACGAAAGACTCATCACATTGTGAATAGAATGGAAAATGTGGGTGGGGAACTCAACGCTTACACTAATAAAGAGGAAACTTTTGTTTATGCTACGTTCCTTGAGGAATATACGCAGCGGGCAATGGAGCTGCTTGGAGACATGCTCTTTAACTCCGATTTCCCTCAAAATCAGATCGATCGTGAACGCGATGTCATACTTGATGAGATTCAATCTTATCAGGATTCTCCTTCTGAACTTATCTTTGATGACTTTGAGAGGTTACTTTTCCCTGATCATTCTATCGGAAACTATATTTTGGGTACGAAAGAATCTTTGAAATCGTTCGACCACAATGCTGTTGAGAACTTCGTAAAAAGAAATTATCTGCTTGAACACATGCTTTTCTTTTCATTTGGTAATACTTCTTTTAATAAGATTGTTCGCTGGGCACAGAAATACTATTCTTTCTCTGTTACTTCTGATATTAATCGCTATAATAGTCCTGTTCCTTCTAATCCTCTGAAAGTGGTTTTGGATAAAGATACGGCTCAATCTCATGTCATTATGGGACGACCTGTCTTTGAAATGTTTAACGATGATCGTTATACTCTTTTGTTAATAAATAATTTGTTGAGTGGTGGCGATAGCAGTCGACTGAATGTCGCTTTGCGTGAGAAACGTGGTTTGGTATATAATGTAGAATCTAACGTGGCATTATATACTGATACTGGTGTTTTCAGTATTTATTTTGGTTGTGATCCCAAAAATGCTGACAAATGTATACGTCTGGTGGAACAGGAATTGTCGAGGTTGCAAAAAGAATCGCTTTCACCTATTCAGCTGCAAATTGCAAAAAAACAGGTGTGCGGACAAATTGGCATTGCTGCCGAAAATCATGAGAATGTTGCTTTGGGAATGGCCAAAAGATACTTGCATTTTAATAATTATGAGTCTATTCACGAGGTGTTTGAAAAGATAAAAGGTATAACATCTGAGGATATAAAAAGGATATCTACAGAATTATTTAATCCTGATAGGTTCAGTTATTTAAAATATAAATAGAATTACATCTTTAAATCAAAATGAACAAAACTTAATATGAGTTGTTTCTTACTTACTATAAAGTAAAATATTCAAATAAACCTTACAGTAAAAAACTTAATTGATTTAATTATGAAAAAGTTGAAATTTACATTACTCGTATTAATGATTGCAATAGCAGGTGCTGCTAGTGCGCAAGTATCACTTGGAATTAAAGGTGGAGTTAATATGTCAAATTTTTATGGTGATGAACTAACAAACAATAATCCAAAAGTGGGCTTTAATGCAGGCATTGCAGCTGATTTTGGTTTTCATCCGGATATGTCAATTCAATCGGGCTTATTCTTTACTACAAAAGGTTTTAAGTTTGATTCGGATGTGTTGGACTATTCAGAGAACTTGATGTATTTGCAAATACCTGTTCATTTAGCCTATAAAGTAACAGTTACGCCAGGTACGCGTATCTTTTTCCACGGTGGTCCTTATGCTGCTTATGGAGTAGGAGGAAAAATAAAAGTTGATCTCGGTGTATTAGGTGATGCGAGCGAAGATGTTTTTGGTGATGGAGTTGGACAGTACAAATCTTTTGATGCTGGTTTAGGAATTGGAGTCGGAGCTGAATTTGGACCTTTCTTGGTTGATCTTGGATGGGATATGGGATTGGTTGATATCTCAAACGATAGTGACGTAAAGGTTAAGAACCAAAATGCCTATCTTTCAGTAGGTTATATGTTTTAAATAACAGTAATAATAAAAAGTGGTGCTGTACCTTTTGGTATAGCACTTTTTTTATGTCTTTCCACAACTCTGCCATTAAGATAAAAAGTCCCTCTACATTTTGTACAGAACTTTTGTTCCTGCTATCATCGCCATTCCAAACCTTTCATCCCGTCCAACCGGCATCTGGTAAAGAACTTTTGTTCTTGCTAACATCGCTATCCCAAACCTTGTTTCACGTCCAACTGGCATTTTGTATAGAACTTTTTTATACCTTTTCCCCGACAATTATCTCTTGTAAATCTGATGGCTTCAGCTTAAATGATATCCTTGACTGTTTAGTTCGGACGCACGAAATAGTGTATACATATCTTTGTTCAATGGGTAATCCCAGCAGCCAAGACTATGAAATATATCGCCTCCAAATCCCGATTTAAATTTGTACAATCCGTATAAAGGATGTTCGGGATCGGGGGTAGGAGAGATTCCAAACATATCGTATTCGGTACAACCGGCAGCTTTTGATTGACAGATAGCTTCCCATTGAAGTGCATAAGTTGCCATAAGATTTCTATGCTCTGATGAGGATGCTCCATAAAGATAAGACCCTCTGTTCTTTGTGATCACCAAAAACATTGCGGCTAAGGGTGTAGAATCATATTCTGCCACTAATAATCGCACATCGGCTGGCGAATGTGTGTCATCGGCACGGGCAGTCAATACTGCTTGAAAGTATTTCATGTCGTTCAGCAGAATTCGATTTCGCTGGGCTGTTTCTTTGTATAGTTTATACCAGATGTTGATTCCTTCCATTCCCATCAATCGAACAGTTACTCCCTTTCGTTGTGCCAATTTGATATTGTATCTCGTTTTGGGTTTCATCCGACGAAGAAGTGTATCGCATTCATAGGTTAAATTTAAATATACTGTATTGGAAGGTAGTATGTTGAAGTTCGCTTTTTTGAAATTCCACAGTTGGGTGTTATAATTAAATCTGAATTCTTGTGCTGAGATATCGGGCTCTCCTTTCCAAATACCGTTTTCATTGAAATAATCTTGCTCTTTTGCCCAGTATGATTCCCAACATAAGTCGTAGCGAATAAGAATGCAGCTCTTTGGAAGAAAAGAGCGAAGTGATTCTGACAATTCTTCAAGAAACATACCCTGAAACTCATCAGCAGGTTCCAACTCGGGACCGTAAGGAACATATGCCACAGAATAATTTCGGTTGATTTGTTTTAATAGGACCAAAACATCCGACTTTACAGTAGAACAATCATTGCTGCCAATGTAAAGATCTGATATCCTCGATTTGAAATTTATGGCAATTGTTTCTTCTCCAAGTGAAGTTTTTACGACCGACCAGAAAGCCGTTTGCTGTAAAATAGGTGTGGCATAAAGCTCTTCGACTTCTTTTAAATAGACGTTTGATAGCATATACTCTTTATTTTAGCGTGCAAAGGTAGTCAAATTAAGTGTGGCAAAAAACCAAAGGACTCTAAATGAAACCTTTCTAAGGTTAAAACCAAATAAAAAAAGCACTCACCGAATTATCGATAAGTGCTTCATTCTTGATTGGTGGGCGTTGACGGATTCGAACCGCCGACCCTCTGCTTGTAAGGCAGATGCTCTGAACCAGCTGAGCTAAACGCCCTTTTAGTACTTCGTACCTGAAAAAGTGATGCAAAGATATATTGTTTTTTGATACAAGCAAAATATTTCGCCATTTTTTTTTCAGATATAGATAAATTCATTACTTTTGTACAACTAATAATAAGATTGATAAATCAAAATACAATCGCTTGCACAATTAACACAATTACAAAATAATTAGAATAAGCCGTAAGTGATTCCTGCTTATTCTATTTGGAAAATGATTTTAGGTCAATGAATATGGAACTAGATAAATTAACAGCAATATCGCCAATTGATGGACGATACAGGGGACGTACGGAGGATTTGGCTCCATACTTTTCTGAATTTTCTTTAATGAAATATAGATTACACATTGAAGTGGAATATTTCATTGCTTTATGCGATGCAGGAATCTCTCCTTCACTTTCAAATATAACAGCAGATAAAAAGAATAATTTACATCGTTTGATTGTTGACTTTTCGGAAGGAGACGCTCAAAGAATGAAAGATATTGAGACGATAACAAACCATGATGTTAAAGCTGTTGAGTATTTTCTTAAAGAGAAATTTGACGAACTTGGTTTGTTTGAATATAAAGAGTTTATCCATTTTGGATTGACTTCACAAGATATTAATAATACTGCTTTCCCACTAATGTGGAAAGATGCACTGCATGAAGTGTATATTCCGGAACTGGATGGTTTGAACAAATTAATTGATTCATACGCAGAAAAATGGAAGGATATACCTATGCTAGCACATACACACGGTCAACCGGCATCACCAACTAGGTTAGGTAAAGAAATAAAGGTGTTTTCCTATCGATTGTCAAATCAGATAGAAGTATTGAAAAACATACCTCATAAAGCAAAATTTGGAGGTGCAACTGGTAATTTCAACGCGCATCATGTTGCTTATCCTCAGATCAATTGGAGAGAGTTTGGCAATCGATTTGCATCAGAAAGATTGGGATTAAAACGTGAAGAGTATACAACTCAAATATCCAATTATGATGCTTTAGCTGCATCATTTGATGCATTGAAACGAATCAATAATATTTTAATCGATTTATGTAGAGATATATGGCAATATATTTCGATGGAATATTTTAAACAGCTTATTAAAGAAGGTGAAGTGGGCTCATCGGCAATGCCGCATAAAGTGAATCCAATTGATTTCGAAAATGCAGAAGGTAATTTGGGTATTGCAAACGCATTACTAGATTTTTTATCATCAAAACTTCCAATATCCAGATTGCAACGAGACCTTACAGACTCTACAGTAATTAGAAATATTGGAGTTCCTTTATCGCATGGGTTAATAGCTCTTAAAAGTACAACCAAAGGGTTGAACAAATTGTTATTAAACGAAGAAGCTATTAATAGAGATTTGGATAATAATTGGGCAGTTGTAGCTGAAGGAATCCAAACTATATTAAGGAGAGAAGGATATCCAAATCCTTATGAAGCATTGAAAGCATTGACTCGTACAAATGCACAAATTACAAGAGAAAGCATTCATTATTTTATAGAATCTTTGGATGTTAATGAAACTATTAAAAACGAATTAAGAAAAATCACCCCTCATAATTATACTGGGATATAATAAAGAGGCATTTAAATTTTAGCATTATAACAAGAATCACAAACTAAAAAAAACCGTGAGGTTAAACAACTAGCAAAGAAAATGACAGCATTTAACAACGATTCGCGACCAACTCGTAATTACGATGACGCGAACAATGAGAGACACAATTCTTCGAATGAGAATAATAGTTATCGAAGAAGACCACAAGGTGGCTCTGGTGATAATTCATATGAAAGAAATTATCGTCAACCAAAGAGCTATCACCCAAGAAGTGAGAATAATAGCGAAGGTCAAGGTCAGAGTGATGAAGCGGGGAAAAAACGTCGTCCTCGTGTAGGTGAACGTATTTCTCAAAATACGGGTGGTAATCGTCCAAGAGTAGCATATTCAAGCGACGGGAACAAGAGTATTCCTTATCGTGGCAACAGCCAGGGTGGAGGATATCAAAATGATCAGAGAAAGATTGCTCATCCAAATGCAGCACCAAAAAAGAAGAAAATCTTCAAACAGATTAAATATAAAGAGAATGCTGATCCAACTGCTCCTATACGTTTGAATAAATATTTGGCAAATGCCGGAGTATGTTCAAGACGAGAAGCAGATGAATTTATCCAGGCTGGTGTAGTAAAGGTCAATGGACAAGTAATCACAGAATTGGGTACCAAGATTATGCGTGCAGATGAGGTGATGTTCCATGATCAGCTTGTAAAGTTGGAAAGCAAAGTATATGTATTACTAAATAAACCTAAAGGTTTTGTTACTACTACTGATGATCCTGAAAATCGCAAGACGGTAATGGATTTGGTGAAGAGTGCATGCTCAGAAAGAATTTATCCTGTAGGGCGCTTGGACAGAGGAACCACAGGTGTTCTTTTACTTACTAATGATGGAGATTTAGCTTCCAAACTTACTCATCCGAAATATGAAAAGCGTAAAATATATCAGGTTTGGCTTGATAAACCAGTAACAATGGAACACATGCAAGCAATTGCTGATGGAATTGAACTTGAAGACGGTGAAATTCATGCTGATGCAATCAGTTATGTCAGCGAGGAAGATTTGACACAAATAGGTATTGAGATTCATTCTGGTAAGAATCGTGTAGTTCGTCGTATTTTCGAAAAACTTGGCTATCATGTTGTTAAGCTTGATAGAGTATATTTTGCCGGTTTAACAAAAAAGAATCTATCACGCGGAAAATGGCGTTATCTTTCTGAAAAAGAAGTAAATATGCTTCGTATGGGGGCTTTTGATTAAATTGTTTCCACTAAAAGAAAGCAAGACTTCATGATATAGTTTATGAACGATGCTAAAGTATAACTAAATATTTTAAAGTCCTCAACAAGGGATTTAAGCGATTTATAATGAAACAAATAAAACGAACACTTATAGCTGATGCATTAAAGGAAAATGAATTCGGCAAAGAGATAAATGTAAAAGGGTGGGTTAGAACCCGCAGAGGTAATAAGAATGTCAGTTTTGTTGCCCTAAATGATGGGTCAACAATAAACAATATTCAGATTGTTATTGATACAAATCTGTTTGGTGAAGATTTTCTTAAACCTATCACAACCGGATCAAGTATTCAAGTAAACGGACAATTGGTAGAGTCACAAGGAAAGGGCCAAACTGTAGAAGTTATTGCAACTGAAATAGAAATATACGGTACTGCAAATCCTGAAACCTATCCTTTACAGAAAAAAGGTCATTCATTGGAGTTTTTACGTGAAATAGCCCATCTACGTCCACGTACCAATACTTTTGGTGCTATTTTCCGTATGCGTCATCATATGTCATTTGCCATTCACAAATATTTTAACGATCATGGATTCTATTATTTCCATACCCCGTTAATTACTGAGTCGGATGCTGAAGGTGCGGGAGCAATGTTCACTGTATCAGCACTTGATATGGAAAATCCACCCAGAACAGAAGAAGGAAAAATAGATTATTCACAAGATTTCTTTGGTCGCCAAACCAATCTAACTGTTTCTGGTCAGTTGGAAGGAGAGCTGGGAGCATTAGCCCTTGGCTCAATTTATACTTTCGGACCCACTTTTCGTGCCGAGAATTCCAATACACCACGCCATTTAGCTGAGTTTTGGATGATTGAACCTGAAGTAGCATTTGCCGACAACAATGACAATATGGATCTTGCGGAAGATTTTGTTAAATATCTAATTCAATATGCTTTAGATAATTGTAAAGAAGATATTGAGTTTCTTTCAAAAATGTATGATGAAGAACTTATTTCCCGATTGAAATTTGTTGTTGATAACGAATTCGTTCGATTAAGTTATACTGAAGGTGTAAAGATATTGGAAGAATCAAAAGAGAAGTTTGAATTTCCTGTATATTGGGGAGTTGACTTACAATCAGAGCATGAACGCTATCTGGTTGAAAAGCATTTTAAACGTCCTGTTATTCTTGTTGATTATCCTAAAGAAATCAAATCATTCTACATGAAACAGAATGAAGATGGAAAAACTGTAAGAGCAATGGATGTGTTATTTCCCAAGATTGGTGAGATAATCGGCGGTTCTGAACGCGAAGAGAATTATGATAAATTGATGAATCGAATTCAAGAAACAGAAATGAATTATGATCCAATCTGGTGGTATTTAGAAACCCGCAAATTTGGGTCAGTACCCCATTCTGGATTCGGACTTGGATTTGAACGATTGATGTTATTTGTAACAGGTATGTCAAATATTCGTGATGTAATTCCTTTTCCAAGAACACCAAAAAATGCCGAGTTCTAATCATTAATATTAATTGAAGATTTATTGAGATATATTTTCGACAGCACTATTATTTATATTGTTGAGAGAGATAAGAATACACAACGTAAAAGAGGAAAATGAATAATATACGAAATTTCTGCATCATTGCGCACATCGATCACGGTAAAAGTACTTTAGCCGATAGACTTTTGGAATTTACCCATACGGTTGACAGCAAAGATTTACAGAATCAAGTGCTCGACAATATGGATTTGGAACGTGAACGAGGGATCACGATTAAAAGTCATGCTATTCAGATGGATTATGAATACAACGGTGAAAAATATATCTTAAATCTCATTGATACTCCGGGGCATGTTGATTTTTCATACGAGGTTTCTCGATCGATTGCGGCATGTGAAGGTGCATTGCTAATTGTTGATGCTGCCCAAGGGATTCAGGCACAGACCATTTCTAACTTATATATGGCGATAGAGCATGATTTGGAGATTATCCCAGTGCTCAACAAAGTCGATTTAGATAGTGCCATGCCAGATGAAGTTGAAGATCAGATTGTGGAATTACTGGGCTGTCCTCGAGAGGATATAATTCGTGCGAGTGGCAAAACTGGTTTAGGAATTGAAGATATTCTAAAGAATATAATTGAGAAAATTCCTGCACCCAAAGGAGATCCAGATGCGCCTTTGCAAGCACTGATTTTTGATTCTGTATTCAATCCATTTCGCGGAATTATTGCATATTTCAAAATTGTAAATGGTTCAATCGGAAAAGGCGACAATGTGAAATTTGTAGCTACCGGAAAAGAGTATGAAGCCGATGAAGTAGGAATTCTGCGTTTAACTATGGAGCCACGCGAAAAAGTGGTTTGTGGAGATGTTGGTTATATCATTTCAGGAATAAAAACGTCAAAAGAGGTAAAAGTAGGTGATACAATTACCCACATTGATAGACAATGCAATAAAGCAATTGCTGGATTTGAAGAAGTGAAACCAATGGTTTTCGCTGGAGTTTATCCAATTGAAACAGAGGAGTTTGAGAATTTGAGATCATCTTTAGAGAAACTACAATTGAACGATGCCTCACTAACTTTTCAACCTGAGTCGTCAGTAGCATTGGGTTTTGGTTTCCGATGCGGTTTTCTAGGATTACTTCATATGGAAATTGTTCAGGAAAGGCTTGAGCGAGAGTTCGATATGGACGTAATTACAACTGTACCAAACGTTTCTTATAAAGTTTATGATAAGAAAAACTCTATGAAAGAGGTACATAATCCGGCAGGACTACCCGATCCAACATTGATTGAACGTATTGAAGAACCTTATATTCGAGCATCAATTATCACAAGTACAGCATATATCGGAGCAATTATGTCCCTTTGTCTTGGAAAGCGAGGTCTATTATTAAAGCAAGAATATATTTCAGGTGACCGAGTAGAAATAACATACGATATACCTCTGGGTGAGATTGTTATCGATTTTTATGACAAACTTAAAAGTATATCAAAAGGTTATGCATCTTTTGATTATCACATGTATGATTATCGTCCTTCCAAACTTGTAAAACTTGATATTCTATTAAACGGAGAACCAGTGGATGCCCTTTCTTCATTAACACATGTAGATAATGCTCAAACACTTGGGCGTAGGATGTGTGAAAAACTGAAAGAATTCATTCCCAGACAGCAGTTTGATATTGCAATTCAAGCAGCAATTGGAGCAAAAATTATTGCAAGAGAAACAGTTAAGGCAGTGCGTAAAGATGTGACTGCCAAATGTTATGGTGGCGATATTTCGCGTAAACGCAAGTTGTTAGAGAAGCAAAAAGAAGGTAAAAAACGTATGAAGCAAGTAGGTAATGTTGAAGTTCCACAAAAAGCATTCCTCGCCGTTTTGAAATTGGATTAGTGTAATCAAAATAAACGCATAAAAATGTATCGAATATGAAAGCAAAACTTTTCTTGATTTTGGCATTTTTTATTGGAAGTTATTCTATTGCTAATGCTCAGTTTGTAAATGAAGTTCCACTAAGTCAGTTAGATGCCGACTACGTTAGAATATGGGCAGATAATGGTCCTGTTTTAAGTTCGAAAGTAACAGTGCGCATAGATTTTGGACAAGGAGGCAGAATTCCACAGATATCTGATGAAAGAAGACGAGCATTGTCGTTCAATGGTATGATGGCTGTTCTTAACATGATGAGTAAACAAGGTTTCGAATTAATTGAAGTAGTTCGTGATTCTAAAGATGAGATGGAGATGTTTTATTTAAAAAGAAAAGATAGCTCAATTCCATATACACAATCAAACCCGACTACTTCTAGTGATTACAATGTAATTGAACAAGATAAATAAATACTTTTATCAAAATAAAAGGCGCGCCAATCACTTGGAACGCCTTCTCACCAAAATAATAAATAAAAATAGAAGTACAGTTTATTAACTGTACTTTTTTAGTTCAGGAAAACCAATCCACCTGGATTGAGTCCTACATTATCAAGTTTGAATTTAAGTTTCCCACTTTTGTCAAAACAGAAAATATCCCCAGCAGAAACGTAATCAGAAGTATTTACATAAACATCACCGCTAAAAGCGTCAACATAAATCTTATAACCGTTTTCAATAACAGTTTCATCTGTAATAAACGTTTCTGAAATCATTTTTTCATTTAAGCAATCATAGACTTTTACTACACTAGGCTTTCCCCATTCATTCAACAAAATATATGCTTTATCATTGACAACAACAAATTCTGTAGCAACAACATTCTCTATAGTTGTGACTACCCCGGTTACTGGATTGATTTTCTTAAATGCAGCTGGTTCAGAAGTATAATTTCCGCGAATATTCACATAGATTTCCCCTTGACTGTCGGCATAAACTTTATGAGGATTCATTCCCACTTCAATTCTCTTTTCCTCTTTAAAGTTCTGTAAATCAATTACTGAAACCGTTTTATCATAATTACCGTTAAGAAAGTTAAGTCCTCCCGAATTAGCAACATACATTTTATTATTCTTAATACAGATACCTTCAGGATCCTGACCAACAACAAGACTACCATCTATAGAAAGCGATGTAGTGTCAATTCTTGTAACTGAATCATCAAAAGAAGTAACATAAACTTTTCCACCATAAGCAGTAATGTAGCGTGGTTGTTTAGCCTTTGAATCCGTAGTCTTCATTGGGATCTGTTTCAGTGATTTACCATTTTCCGCATTAACAATTTCGATAACACTTGAACCATTAATGACAATATAAATTTTTGAGCCATATTTTAATATGTCGTTTCCCGTATCACCTAATCCTCTATTGTTAGATGTTTGGAAATAATCCAAGTCTTTGTTATTTGATTTTAGATCAAATAATGCTAATGTGCTGTTATTCTGACCCATTCCTCCCTCTGTAAGAACAATCAATTTTTTTGTTTGTAATGGAGGAAGTTCCGATACATCAATTATATCTTCAAGATCGGAACAAGAGGCAAAGAATGCCGCGATGAGTAAGATAAACAAGACGATTTTTTTATTCATTTTCTTATGTATTTAAAAATTAAAAGATAAAGTAGCTCTATAAGATCGTCCAGGCATCGGGTAGTTTCGAACGATTTGATAATTCTTATCACTTAAGTTAAGTGCTTCAATGTTAAGAGTCAGTTTGCCTGTTTTTGTGAGAATTGATTTAGAAGCAGAAACGCTATGATCAGCATAACCGTTCAATCTATTTTCAACAGTATTTTGAGAAGAGACATATCTTGCACCAGACCAGATTAGAGAATACCCAACATTAAACCAGGGCAATTCCAGTAAAGCCCTTCCCGAGCCTGAAAGTCGGGGAGTATAAGGGATTTGATGACGATAAATGGAACTTTGCGGATCACTCATATTCAGTGCTTTTTGGTACGTATACGCACCACTCAGCATCAGGTTCCAATTGTTTGGCAATATAAATGCACTTTCTACAGACAAATCCAAACCGTCAATTTGAACCTCCCCATAGTTTATCATGCTCCATTCAAACATATTTTTGTTTGGAACAGCAATAATTTTGTTATTCACTTTATTGTGATAACCATCTGCAGTAAATTTCAATAAAGGCATCCATTCTTCAAAAGATGTTGAATAAGTTATGCCCAAGTTAAACTGATTAGTGTCTTCCGGCTTCAGACTTCTTGTGCCAACAATTGAGTAATAAAGATCATTGAAAGTAGGTAAGCGGAAGACGTTTTTGTAAAAAGCTCGCACCCTGAGATCAATATCTTCGAAAGGTTTGATTGAAAAACTTACATAAGGAGAAAATCTACTTTTGTTTAGAGCCGCATCTCCCATTTCCACCGATTCAAAAGTATGTGTATAAAGCAAACTGGCAATCGATAAAAACCTGTTATTCACATATTTCGCTGCTAGGACCGATTGCGAAGTCAACCGTGTTGGATTGGCAAAATTACGTAAATTAGCAGATATAGTATGATGTGTCACATCAGAAGCTAAAGAAAACGACATGTTCTCAAAAGCCCTATATAAAGCTGATACAGAACCATATAATTCATGCTGTTTATAGATATTTTCCAATTGACCTTCGGAGTTAAGAAAAGTAGGGTCTAAATAGCGCACATATCCATAATTATATTTTGCATTTCCCTGCACCGACCATTTTTCCGAAATGCGGTTTTCATAATGAGCCTGGGTGAAAAATGTTTTGTCCCAAAGCCTTTGTTTTGAAAAGTTATCCGTATTGTAATAGATGGTAGCACCCGGCAAACCCCTTTCCGAACCATAATAATAGAATCGAATATTTCCATTGCTACTATCAGAAAAATCACCAAACAAAGCTCCTTCCAAGCGTAAATTCTTTACATCCGTATTTTGTCGGTGTTCCAAAGAAGTGCTATCTTTTCCAGCTGTTCCATAATGTAAAATATACGGATATTGACCGTTTGCTGTTGTCCATTCCGCACTAATAGCTGAAGACAGTTTATCATTTATTCTGTAATTTGTTATGATAGAAGGATTAAACAAACCAAAAGAGCCGGTTTTAATTGACGCTTTACCAGAAACATTTTTCCCATTCACAAAATCCGGAACATGAGTAACAATATTCAAAAAAGAAGCAGAAGAAAAGGAACGAGCAGGTTGAAAAATCTGATCATTTTGTCCGTTATTTAGCGAGATCATATTCACATTATCCAATGAAAACCTGCTAATGTCAATTTGTCCCGTCTGCACATCACTTACTGTGATACCGTTATAACCAACAGCCGTATGATTTGCCCCAAGACTCCTAACCGAAACAGTTTTGAGTCCGCCAATGCCACCATAATCTTTCACGTTAACACCCGAAAAATGTTTCACCGCATCCGAGACCTGTAAGGCATTCAGATTTTCTATCGATTGTTGAGAAAGAATCTGCATTGGTGAAGTTGAACGAACCTCGTTATCAGAATATTTTTCAGACACAACAACCTCAGGCAATTGATGTAAGCTGTCAATTGAAACATCATAAGAAGATTGTGCAACAGCCATCTGCATTGTCAACAAAGAGATGACCACGCAAGAAAGCAACGTAAAATTGTTAAAAAACTTCATCTAAACCGAATTTATTCCGGTGAAGACATGAAAAGGAAGCACTAAATTCAGTAAAATATGTTTGCGCATCGTTTTCAAGCTCCATACCCCGAAAGCTATTAACATTACAAAACGATTGGCAGGTCTTCTGACTTACTTCCGTTATCTGAACGCCTTCCCATCCCTAATTGGGGGACAGTGGCAAAAGGTTTTTGTTCAGCACGTAAACGAAGTTTACAGCAGCGGGTCTGTTCAGGATTTGCACCTGATTCCCTTTTCATTACTTGTTCCGAAGCCTAAATGGAACTTGTAACACCATCATTTTAGATTGCAAAGATATAAATTATAATTAATATCCCTACAAATTTAATATGTAAACTTATATTGATAAATGGATTTATTACCAGCACCATCCAAAACTGAGAAAACTAGCTCTTGTGGCTGGCTACTTGGTAATCGCTCGTTGTCAAAAAGATAGGTGTAAACATTTGATTTGGTGTCATGAGTGAACAACGCATATTTTCCATCAATTTCTCCTCTGAATACAGCAATACCACTTAAATCATCACTCAATCTGATGCTGATGCGCCTGTTTTTTACCCAATTTTCAGGGGATTGAGGTGCAATGGTCGGTGGAACAGTATCGATGGTAATCATATATTTATCGCCTAATTCATTAATTGAGATTTCTACCCCGCCGTTCTCATAAGTCCCGCCTATCCAGCTTCTGCTACCGTTTTCCCCAATTTTTACAATCCCATAATTTTGCTTGTTGGTAATTGAATCGGTCGAAATCTTTATCCAGATATTTGCGCCATTATGCAATGGCACAGGTCTGTTGTGTATGTGATGCATGTTGGACAAACCATTGTGCATAAGTGTTTTTGAATGAGAATAACAAATATCGCTGTATAAATTGCCGGCAGGAATATTCAACATGAAATCAACATCAATATATGAATTATTGAAATTCCAATTCATATAATTATTGCAATTATCAATTTGAGGGATTGGCTGTTTCTTGCCTTTCACAATAAATGAGTAGGTGAGGGTGTTGCCGTAATCATCCTCCAATTCATAACGCATCCGATAGTTTCGCTCTTCATTTATATTGATATATCCATTGTTTACTGTTTTGTAAAGTTGGAGTGTGTTGCCGGGTTCAACAAACGACTTCATAATAAATGAATCATTTATCCGCCAATCCTCAAAATCGATGTAAGAATTCAACATACGTGTCTTGTCAAACGAAAACTTATTCATTGAACTGCTAAACACTTCTTCTTCATCAACATACAATCTTACATTCTTTACTCCATATATGTTTCCCTGACCATTCATTTTGTCGTATGCTTTAACACCAACGCCAATCCTGCCCCACGCTTCAATTGTTCTGCTCAAAGCAAGCGGTACACCCACATTGTTTTTACCAACATTAAGTCTTACAGGATTATTGCCACCATTAACAGCTCCTTTTCCGCTGACAGGATAAAATGCAATTCCTCTTAAATCAGGCTTTTGGGTATCAGGTATACGACTCAAAAAATTAAGGGGATTCAAAGGGTGTTCGGATTTTGTGTCTCGAATTTCAAAATGAAGATGTGGACCGCCTGATCCACCTGTGTTGCCGCTCAAAGCAATTTGCTCTCCTTTTTTTACAGGCATTTCTCCGGGTTGAAGATCCAAATTCAACTGAAATCGCTCATATTCATATTGTTTCGTCTTTACATAATCGGCAATCTTTTTCGAAAAACTGTTGAGATGTGCATAAACACTGGTATACCCTGTTGGATGATTAATGTAAAGTGCCAAACCATAACCTCCCGGCGAAACACTGATGCGAGAAACATATCCATCATCAATAGTGTAAACGGGTTTATTGATAACTTGCTGGGTTTTGAAATCAATACCAGAATGAAAGTGATTGTTTCTTAATTCTCCAAAATTGGCACTGAGTGCCGGAGTTAGTTTGAGTGGGTAATTATAATTTTGAGAGTAAGATGCTAATGTAAAAAGGGTGATGAGGAATAATAGTACTGTTCTTTGTTTATTTAATTTCATTTATATCTGTTGTCTTTGAAGATTAACCAAAGGCAAAATCGATAATATCTTTGGATACCTCTTTCTTAGTTTTCAGCGCAAAAGATTGTTTTCTTCCTTCTGCTGATAAAATGGTTATTTTATTGGTATCATAACCGAAACCTGCACCAGTATCTTTCAAAGAATTGAGAACAATGAAATCGAGATTCTTTTTTGTCATTTTCTTTTGTGCATTTTCCTCTTCATCATTGGTTTCCAGTGCAAAACCAATCATCTTTTGACCTGGTTTTTTCTGATTTCCTAATGCTGCGGCAATATCTGGATTTGGAACAAGCGTAATCGTTAAATTGTCTGTTTCCGTTCTTTTTATCTTTTCGTAAGTAGCGACTTTTGGCCTGTAATCAGCTACGGCAGCCGAGAGGATAGCAATATCTACTTCAGGGAAATATTCCAAGGCTGCATCATACATCTCTTGTGCCGATTCCACGTCAATCCGTTTGATGTTGGGATGTGAAATGGTTTGAGAGGTGGGACCGGAAATCAAAATAACTTCCGCTCCTCGTTCTGCACATTCATTAGCTAATGCAAATCCCATCTTGCCGGTTGAGAAATTGCCTATAAAACGCACAGGATCAAGTCTTTCGTAGGTTGGACCCGCCGTAATCAGTACTTTTTTTTTATCGAGAATATTATCTGTTTCAAAGAACTTCTCTAAAATGTCAACAATCTTCTCAGGGTCTTCCATCCTGCCTTTTCCTTCAAGATGACTGGCTAGCTCTCCGGTTGTTGGCTCAATAATATGCACACCATGCGATTTGAGTGTTTCCAGATTTTGCTGAGTAGTAATGTGGGCAAACATGTCCAAATCCATTGCGGGTGCTGCAAAAATAGGTGCCTTCATCGACAAATAGGTGGTGATAAGCATGTTGTCGGCAATACCAACTGCCATTTTACCAATGGTGGAGGCAGTTGCTGGGGCAATAAGCATCGCATCTGCCCATAATCCCAGTTCTACATGGCTGTTCCACGTTCCGTCTTTTGAGGCAAAGAACTCGCTGATTACTGGTTTCCCTGATAGGGTGGAAAGGGTGAGGGGGGTAATAAATTCTTTCCCTGATGGTGTCATCACTACCTGAACTTCAGCGCCTTTCTTTATCAATAACCTGGTAATCAGTGCCGATTTATATGCGGCAATGCTTCCGGTAACGCCCAAAACAATATGCTTGCCTTTTAATGACATACTTGGTTTTTGTTATGATTGAATTACAAATATAACGATTTAATTTAAAAGACTGCAGCAAAACTATACATTCAAATGTCTAGGAGTGTAATATTTCTTCCGAAGTCTTTGTGCTACATTCACTAATAAAATTAGAACGGGCACTTCAACTAACGGACCTACGACTCCGGCAAACGCTTGTCCGCTATGTAATCCGAATACGCCAATGGCGACAGCAATAGCTAGTTCAAAATTATTTCCCGATGCAGTAAATGAAATGGAGGCATTAACGTCATATGGAGTTTTCAATGCTTTTGATGTGAAAAAACTCAGGAAAAACATTACTACAAAATAGATGATAAGCGGAATAGCAATTCTAACTACGTCCATAGGAATCTGTACAATAAGTTCACCTTTCAGACTGAACATCAATATAATAGTAAATAAAAGTGCAATAAGTGTCAGAGGTGAAATGGCTGGTATAAATTTATGCTGATACCAGTCTACTCCCTTGGCCTTAACTAATATTAGTCTGCTTAAAATTCCCATCAAAAAGGGAATCCCTAAATATATCAATACTGTTTTTGCAATTGTTCCAATGGAAATATCAACTATCGCTCCTTCAAATCCGAAAAATGGCGGCAGTACAGTGATAAATATCCAGGCATAAAAACTATAAAAGAAGACTTGAAAAATACTGTTCAGGGCAACTAAACCTGCGCCATATTCGCTGTTCCCATCTGCTAAATCATTCCATACCAACACCATGGCAATGCATCGTGCTAAACCGATAAGAATTACGCCGACCATATATTCCGGGTAATCGCGAAGAAAGATTATTGCTAACAGAAACATCAATACTGGACCTACTATCCAATTGAGTACCAATGAAATTGATAATACTTTTACGTTCTTGAAAACTTTCGGTAATAATTTATAATCTACTTTTGCTAATGGTGGATACATCATCAAAATCAAACCTATTGCTAATGGTATATTTGTTGTTCCGCGGGTCATCGAATTAATGTGATTTGCGGCTGAAGGAACAAAATATCCAATTGCAACGCCAATCCCCATTGCTAAAAATATCCACAAAGTGAGATACTTATCCAGAAAACTCATCTTCTTCTTATTCATTGTCTGTCTTCAATTTTGTGATATACAGGTTATAAAATGCTTCTTTAATCTCATCCCTAACTCTATGGTATTCACTGTCAATGAATTCTGGAGTGCCAATCGCGTCTGACGGGTCGTCAAAACCTATGTGCAAGCGATGTTTTACTTTTCCTGTGAAGGTGGGACAGTTTTCATTTGCTCCACCGCAAACGGTTATAACATAATCCCATGTATCGTTTATATATTTTTCTACGCTGTCTGATGTGTGATGTGATATGTCCACACCGACTTCTTTCATCACTTCTACTGCTTTCTGATTTAATTTTCCACTGGCATTGGTGCCGGCTGAATATACTTCCAGATTTGTATCAAATGATTGTAAAAAACCGTGCGCCATTTGGCTGCGACAACTATTGCCTGTGCATAAGATCAATATTTTTTTATTCATAGTGTATTTATGCTTTTTGTCCTGTAACTGTTATCGAGAAAATTCCGGGTTTATTTATCTTATCGTAATTGTTTGAAGGATCATTTTCTAAATATTTTGAAAGAAATTCATCGGGTAGGGTGATTTCTTTCGATTTTACAATCTCTATTTGTTCAAATCCTGCATTGCTTATTTCTGATAAATATTGTTCTTTTGTAATTGCTCCGGAAATACAACCGGTGTATAATTCTGCTACTTCAATTAACGATTGTGGTAAATCTTTTTCTAAAACTACATCGGAGATGCAAAAGTGACCTCCGGATTTTAGTACACGATGGATTTCATGAAATATCTTTTCTTTGGAGGGTAGCAAATTGAGAACGCAATTACTTATTACTACATCAATTGACATGCTTTCAACTGGCATATTGTCAATGTCTCCTTCACAAAATTCTACATTATTAAAGCCTCTTTTCTCTGCATTGTCACGTGCTTTAGAAACCATGGCTGGAGTGAAATCTATCCCAATGACTTTACCTGATTCGCCGACTTCAGCGCGGGCGACAAAACAATCGTTCCCTGCACCGGACCCTAGATCAAGAACGGTGTCGCCTTTTTTTATTTTTGCAAATTGTACGGGTAGCCCACAACCAAGATTCAAATCGGCTTCTGCCACATATCCTTCTAATGTGCTATAATCTTCACTCATTGAACTTTGACTGTCTGTAGAACAGCAACATTCTGATGAGCAGCAAGATGGATCTTTCTTTAGTAAAGCAATTTCTCCATATTTTTGCTTTACCATCTGCTTAATTTTATGTTCTTTTGCCATACTTTTAATTATAAGTTTTTCCATTCAATTAATGCTGTATTCTTTCCCGATAACTCCTTTACTTTGTTAATCCACATGAATTCACTTTGTGCTTTGGACTGTAGGAATGGGTTCTCGGTATTTACTAATGAAAGGCAGGAGTTTACGACCCACCATTTATTTTCTATTCCGGCTCGTCTCAAATCGGCTTGCAATCTCTCGGCTTCAAAAACGGGAGTGGCTTCTGGAAGGGTTACAATTACTACTTCGGTCTCTTTGGAATCTCTCAAACGGGGAAGTAGCTTGCCTACTGCATTGGGAACGGTCTGGGTTCTCTCTACTTCCTTATGATAACTTTGGGTTGAATCTAATAGGAGTAGTGTATGACCTGTTGGAGCTGTGTCAATAACAACTATTTCATTGTCTGCTTTTTCGACTACTTCGGCAAATGCTCTGAAGACTGCAATTTCTTGTGTGCACGGCGAACGCAAATCTTCTTCAATATATTCTTTATCTTCGTCACTCATCAACGGGTCTTGTTTGCTGCGTACTTCATTTTTATATTTCTCAAGTACTTCTGCTTCATCAATACGACTAACCGAAATTCCTGCATTGATGGCAAGGTCATAATTCAAATGATTTGCCGGATCGGTTGTGGTCAGGTGGACTTTTGCTCCTCGGAATTTTAATCCCAACGCGATATTTGTAGCTAATGTTGTTTTACCTACTCCGCCTTTTCCCATGGTAAAAATAACGCGCTTACCTGTATTATACAGGTCATCAATTAATTCTTCTAGTCCTTTTTCTTTTGTGATTGGCTGATAATCTTCAACTTGTATCAGATTGTCTTCATTCAACAGCTTACGTATGTTGCTGATATTAGATAAATTATAAGATCTTAAGGGGACGCTGAACGTTGGAAAATGAACTATTTCTGAGGGAATGTTTTGCAAAGCTATATGTTGCTTTTCATAAATTTCTCTCGAAACAATATCTTGCTCATCCATTTTTTCTAAAACGCCGTTTATCACTAATAGTTGATTTTCTATTCCAAGTAGTTGTAACTCGTGTGATGAACGGGCGGCTTCTTGTAATGCCAACTTTTGAGGGCGACTAACCAATACTAATCGGGTGGTCTTTCTGTCGGCAAGATTGTCAACGGCTTGTTTATAAACGTCTTTGCGCTCTTGTAATCCTGATAATTGTCCAAGACATGATGCTCCGTGTTTACTTTCACTGATGAAGTTTGTCCAGGCGGAAGGTAATTGTAACATGCGCAAAGTATGTCCTGTGGGAGCTGTATCAAAAATGATATGATCGTATTCTGATTTTTTACCTTGATCGGATAGGTAGTCCGAAAAGGCATTGAAGGATGCGATTTCAACAGTACAGGAACCGGAAAGTTGCTCTTCCATATTTTGAATTACACTCTCGGGAAGTTTTCCTCTAAATGGTGAAACCACACTCTCCCTATAAGCTGACGCTTCTTGTTCTGGATCCAGATTTATAACGGTAAGTCCTGGTACATCAGCTATTTGTGTCCCTTTACCGCTGAATTCCTGGGCAAAAACATCTTGAAGATTTGATGCTGGGTCGGTACTAATCAGTAATATTTTCTTTCCCAAATCGGCTAAACCTATGGCGGTGGCACAGGCAATGGAGGTTTTTCCTACTCCGCCTTTGCCGGTAAAAAACAAGTATTTGGTTGATTCTATGTCGGATAAATTAAATGCTTTCATTCTTTTCTGTCTTTTATTATTTACTAACTGGTACAAAATCTAAGGGAAAACCGGTCCACTCGCTTAGTTGTTTGGTTGTGGGATAGTCTTTTGTTACTGCTATTTCACCATCTAACAATGTTATGGGTAATGCTTCTGCTCCATGTTCCTGTAAGTAATTGTTTACAATCGTATTGGAGACAAAGTCTTGTGGTTCTGTACTTAAATTGTGGCGTTTTATCGAAATCCCATTTCTTTTCAGGGTTTCTATTGATGCTGCTAGTCTCATCAGTTTTGGGTTGATTGTAGGACCACACAATCCTGTGGAACAACACATTGCTGGGTCAAATATCTCAATTGTTTTCATAAAAATTATATATATATTATTAGTTATTTTATCATAAGTTTGTTATTCGACAAACAACGAACATGATCTTCAAAAAATATATGCTGATTTAACAGCAGATATCTTTATCACTAAACATGTCAAAAAGATTGGCAAAGAGTTTACGAGCTTTCTCCCAATTCTCTTTGTGGATACAATATCTCACTTTAGGGGCCTCAATTTCACCTTGAATCAAACCTGCATCTCTCAACTCTTTCAAATGTTGAGATACGGTTGATTTGGCTATGGGTAGTATATCGTGAATGTCTCCGAAAAAGCAACTGTCTTGATTTGCTAGAAATACAAGGATCTCTATACGGGTAGGGTGACCCAATGCTTTCGCAAAACGGGACGCCATCTCTTGATCTTCTACGCTTAGTTTATACTTTTCTTTTTCCATATCTATCATATTGTTCGCAAATATACGAACATCATTCTTTTTCTCCAAATTTATTTTAGATTTTCATCAGTTTGACTTAACCGATTGAAGAAAAGCAATCATTGTTTCTATATCTTCTGCATCCTGAATCGGAGTATATTTTGCATATTTAACGGAATCCACTTCTACAAATAAAGGTGGAACTTCATTGGTTTTACATCCTCGGTGGTTATAGGTAAAAACGCTATTCCTTCATTACAAAAGACAATTGTTTTCACTTCATTCTCTGGCAAACAGAACGGATTCAAACCATGATAGACTTATTCAATTTCAAATCTCTCCATCAAAATTTTCAACGACATAAAGATTGATATTAGCGTATTTAGATGCAACATTTTCAATGATCAATTTTACTTCTATCCAATCTAATCCTCCTAAACCGGCTCCAATTTTTGGAAGAGCAATCTGCGTGATATCATATTTACATGCAATATCAAACATTTTTGTTAGAGAAGTTCTTATTGCATCTTTATCAGCTTTTGTTTTCCAAGATTGCTGTGTTGCTAAATTGAATACAAATACTTCATCGAATTGATAAAGAAAGACATCACCTAATTGATACTTCCCCGAAGCACATAAGTCTTTATACTGTTTATACATGAGTGGAAATTTCTTCTTGAATTGTAATGCAACTCCTTTCCCCATTGCTCCGGCACAATTACAGCCATGTGCATAGCTGTTAATACCTTTTATATTAAAGATGTCTCCTCGTTCAATATATGTTACCATCGTCTTTTTTGTTATTCCATACAGTTTCAAATTCTATCTCATCAATGAAGTCATTCTTCTCAAAATCCAGAGTTTCTAATGATTGATCGCATAGCCTGGAATCCTTGTAAAAAGGGTTAGATTCAGATAGATATCGTATTTCATTGGGATATATTTCCATTTGTCTGATGGCGACGTCGTTCTTGAAATGTATATAGAAAACAATATCTTCCTCGTCCCACTTCTTTTTGATAAAAATATCATTCATAATTAAAAAACTATATAAAACTTCCCTACAAAAATACCCATAAAAAAACACCTGACAAAATTACTTGACAGGTGTTTTTCAGTAAGTTGCCTAAAATCGCTTACTTACATCTGAAATGAAGCAATCTGCATGTTTATCGCCTGTTTGAACCGGAACGGATTGGCAACATAGTAATAACAGTTGGTCGCCCCGCCCGTAGTAACTACGATAGAGCCATACACAAAGATACGCCCCCAAATACCTTGTGTTGCCTGAATACCCTCGCATTTTGCCAATACCAGCTCAACCGTCCGGCGGCTGATTACCCCTGTTTTGATGATTACTCGCCTGTTTGTAACGGCGTAAA
>Ga0265294_10000611_pt1 | contig 47807 bp, 42 predicted proteins | sample MunlanPumphouse3_FD_192504 | JGI IMG/M metagenome (GOLD analysis project Ga0265294, IMG submission 192504) | Groundwater microbial communities from a municipal landfill in Southern Ontario, Canada - Pumphouse #3 | ecosystem: Environmental > Aquatic > Deep subsurface > Groundwater | place...
ACTATGTGATAAAATTGAAGCTCTTGGAAGATACAAACTCCCACCTGTTTTAATACCCCTATAAACTACTATGTGATAAAATCTTTGAGCAGATGACTGTGAGACTTCAAACTGTTTTAATACCCCTATAAACTACTATGTGATAAAATATCAAGCAGAAGTATATTCAACCATTGCAAGTTTTAATACCCCTATAAACTACTATGTGATAAAATAGTTTGCAAAGTTTTATCACCAATCCCCTCGTTTTAATACCCCTATAAACTACTATGTGATAAAATGTAAAAGAAAATGTAAGTGCGGAAGATTTAGTTTTAATACCCCTATAAACTACTATGTGATAAAATAAACCAGTCATTGAAGATGAGTGCCAAGCTGTTTTAATACCCCTATAAACTACTATGTGATAAAATTTTTTAGACAGTATATCTGAGACAATTACTGTTTTAATACCCCTATAAACTACTATGTGATAAAATATAACTCCTTATCCTTTATCACTTCTAATTGTTTTAATACCCCTATAAACTACTATGTGATAAAATACAGTTAATGTTCCAGTAACGATTACGGCAGTTTTAATACCCCTATAAACTACTATGTGATAAAATCCCATTTGTATGTATTGTTCATCCACCAGTGTTTTAATACCCATATAAACTACTATGTGATAAAATGGATGAACGATGATTGAACAAATAGAATTTGTTTTAATACCCCTATAAACTACTATGTGATAAAATGATACTCTGATGCCAAAGATTCCATTTACAGTTTTAATACCCCTATAAACTACTATGTGATAAAATCTAATGGCATAGCTGGTGAAGTAGTATCTAGTTTTAATACCCCTATAAACTACTATGTGATAAAATAAAATGGCTAAAAAGCATTGCAGTATCTGCGTTTTAATACCCCTATAAACTACTATGTGATAAAATTTCTGCTAATTTATTTATAGATATAAACTAGTTTTAATACCCCTATAAACTACTATGTGATAAAATCTTGAACAGAATCGTGACACACTGGACCGCGTTTTAATACCCCTATAAACTACTATGTGATAAAATAATGGTCATTGGAATGTGTTGTCATCTTATGTTTTAATACCCCTATAAACTACTATGTGATAAAATATTCTAGGAATTGATGAAATTCATCTTGCAGTTTTAATACCCCTATAAACTACTATGTGATAAAATGATTGACCCGTTTGGCAACTATCTAAGTAAGTTTTAATACCCCTATAAACTACTATGTGATATGATAAAATATACAAAATAAGTATCGAGGGTCAGAGTTTTACTTTTTACTAATTAGCAATCACAAATATAAATCATATCCCAAAATCAAACCATACAAAAATACATCAAAATCTACAATAATTCAATAATACATTATCATAACACAATAGATAATAAAATATCTTATAATAAATGTTTCTAAAACCTTTTTTGTGCTATAATCAAAAAATATTTCATAATGAGTAAAATACTTTTAAGAGGCAAATAGTATGTCAAATATTACTACAACAACAGAGCTTATTTCAAATAAAATATACAATATAAGAGGTCTTCAAGTTATGATTGATAGGGACTTGGCTGAGCTTTATCATGTGGAAACCAGAAGACTAAATGAACAAGTAAAAAGAAATATAGAGCGATTTCCAGAAGAATTTATGTTCCAGTTATCAAAAGAAGAGTTTGAAAATTGGAAATCGCAATTTGCGACATCCAATGATAAAATGGGTTTAAGAAAAATTCCATATGTTTTTACAGAACAAGGGGTATCTATGTTGGCAACGGTGCTTAATAGTTGGATTGCTATTGATATAAGTATTAAAATTATAAAAGCTTTTGTAAACATGAGAAAGTTCATCTCAAATAATGCCCTTGTATTCCAAAGATTAGATTTACTTGAACAAAAACAGTTTCAAACAGACACCAAGATAGAGCAAGTACTAAATGCTTTAGAAGATAAAACCATCAAACCAAAACAAGGAATCTTCTACGATGGCCAAATATATGATGCCTATGCATTTGTAAATGATTTACTTAAAAATACAAAAAGGGATATAGTACTTATAGATAACTATATAGATGATACTGTATTTACTCTTCTTAGTAAATACCAAAATATAAATATAAAAATATATACCCAAACTATAACCAAACAATTAAACCTTGATTATCAAAAATATAAAGCCCAATATAATAATATACAACTTCAAGAGTTTAAAAAATCCCACGATAGATTTCTAATTATTGATAATCAAGACATCTACCATATAGGAGCTAGCCTTAAAGATTTAGGTAAAAAGTGGTTCGCATTTTCTAAGTTTGAGATGGGGAGTTTTGATATACTAGAGAGATTAAAAGAGAATATCAGCTATTGATATCCTCTTTGATTTGTTTTGCGATAGATGAGATTTTGGCTATTTTTTCTTTATTGCTAAGAGTGTCATCAAGAAGATGTTTGACAAAAGCACTTCCTACTATTACGCCATCTACCCCTTTTACTTTTTCTTTAGCTGTGTTTTCGTCCACACCAAAACCTATATATACAGGGTCTTTTGAAGACTCTTTTATGTTTGCTATTACTTCGCTCAAATCTTCTTGCTTACCACTTCCTGTAATCCCAGTATAAGCCACTAGATAGATAAACTTTGAGCTGTTTTGAGTGACAATCTTTATTCTCTCTTTTGTGTCTGTTGGGGCTACGAAATTGATAAGAGATTGGTTGTATGATTTGAACAAATCTTGATATTTGAGCGATTCTTCAAAAGGTAAATCAGGTATGATAAACCCTTGTACTCCGTATTCATGAGCTTTTTGACAAAAGTATTCAAACCCTCTATGATAAAAAGGATTTGCATATCCCATCCACAAAGTATCCATATGAGGTGCTATTTGGGAAGATACCTCAAGTAAATCTTTGATTTTAAATCCATTTTGAAGTGCTATAAGGTTTGCTTTTTCTATCACTGGACCATCAGCTACTGGGTCAGAAAAAGGGATACCAAGTTCTAGTATATCTACGCCGTTTTCTTTGAGACTCAAAGCCAAATCCACGGTAAATGAGTTATTAGGCATAGAAGTCGTTATATATCCTACAAGTTTTTTCAAAGTATTTATCCTATTTAGTATTTTTTTGATACAATATTGTATCTAATAAACTATTTGAATTTAATGAAATGATTGGGAGTCTTTGATGAAGAAAACAGTATCATCACTAAAAAGTATGAAAAACAAAGAAAAAATTACTATGATTACGGCTTATGATGCGTTATTTGCAAATCTTTTCCGTGACGCAGATATATTGCTTGTGGGTGATAGTCTCAATATGAGTTTTGGTGGTGCAAAAGATACCCTTAGTGCTTCGTTGGAGCAGATGATTTATCATACAAAAGCAGTTTGTGCTGGAGCTAGTGATACTTTTGTGGTATGTGATATGCCTTTTGGTACTTACACAGATGAGACCATAGCTCTCCAAAGCTGTATCAAAGTCTATCAAGAAACAAACGCAGGAGCAGTCAAGATAGAAGGTGGAGCAGAAAAAGCCCATATCATCAAAGCTCTTACGACCAACTCAATAGCAGTCATGGGACACATAGGACTTATGCCACAGTTTGTAAGAAGCGAGGGTGGATACAAGATAAAAGGGAAAGATGAAGCAAACATAGCAAAGCTTATACTTGATGCCAAAGCAATAGAAGAAGCTGGGGCTTTTGCAATAGTGATAGAAGGTGTCAAACCGCAAGCCGCAAAAGCTATCACAGAAGCTGTAAGCATACCAACTATCGGTATAGGTGCAGGAAGCGACACAGACGGACAAGTGCTTGTATGGAGTGATATGTTTGGACTAAATACAGAGTTTAAACCAAAATTCGTAAGAACCTACCTAGAAGGTGCTACACTTTTCCAAAATGGACTAAAAGAGTATATGCAAAATGTAAAAGAAGGCTCATTCCCAGATGAAAATGAGGTTTATTGATGGAACGCCTTGTAGATATAGAAAAAATAAGCTTTGATGAGAAAAATGAAGTAAGTCTAAGACCCTCTAAATGGGATGATTATATAGGTCAAGAGAAAATCAAGAGAAATCTAAAGGTTTTCATCGATGCTAGTAAAAAAAGAGCAGAAGCACTTGATCATATCTTGCTTTTTGGACCTCCTGGACTTGGTAAGACTACGCTAGCTCACCTTATCAGCTATGAAATGGGTGCAAATATCAAAGTCACAGCGGCTCCTATGATAGAAAAAAGTGGTGATTTGGCTGCTATTTTGACAAATCTAAGCGAGGGTGATATACTTTTTATAGATGAGATACACCGTCTAAGTCCAGCAGTAGAAGAGATACTTTATCCTGCTATGGAAGACTATCGACTTGATATAATCATAGGAAGTGGACCAGCTGCTCAGACTGTCAAGATAGATTTGCCTAGATTTACTCTAATAGGTGCGACCACAAGAGCTGGGATGATAACAAGCCCTCTAAGAGAGAGATTTGGAATGCACTTTCGTATGCAGTTTTATGAGCCAATAGAACTTGCAAAAATAGTAGAACTAGCATCCGTAAAGCTTGAAAAGCCAGTCAAAAGTGATGCAAGTCATGAGATAGCAAGAAGAAGTAGGGGAACTCCTCGGATTGCTCTTAGGCTTCTTCGCCGTGTAAGAGACTTTGCTGAGGTAGAAAATGAAGATGCTATTAATATCAAAAGATGTCAATACGCTCTTGATGAGCTAGGTGTCAATAATATTGGTTTTGATGAGATGGACTTAAGGCTTTTGGAGCTTCTTATCCAAAACAGAGGCAAACCTATGGGGCTTAGTACAATTGCAGCAGCTTTGAGTGAAGATGAAGGAACACTTGAAGATGCGATAGAGCCATATTTGATAGCAAATGGTTATATCGAAAAGACAGCAAGGGGTAGGGTAGCTAGTGTAAAAAGCTATGAACTTTTTAGATTAACCCCTCCATATCAAGAAGATTCGCTATTTTAAACAAAATGCAAGTTTAAAGATGATAAGATTATAAAATCTTAATTTTTATTTAAGAATTGGAGTATCATATGTCACTAGATATTAATGTTTTGAAAACTATTACTGTACTTTATGTTGAAGACGATTATTTGATTAGAGAGCAAACTAAATCTATGTTTCAAAATCTTTTCAAGGAGACTATAGTAGCTGGTGATGGTGTAGAAGGACTTCAAGCATACAAAGACAATAAAGACAAAATTGATGTGGTAGTGAGTGATATAAATATGCCAAATATGGATGGTTTGGAGATGTCTGAAGCTATACACAAGCTAGACCCACAAGTACCAATCGTAATCACAACTGCATTTACAGATGAAAATTACCTTTTAAAATCTCTAGAACTTGATGTTAGTAAATATGTGACAAAACCTCTAAAAGTAAAAGAATTAGCTATCGCTATTACAGAAGTTGTAGCAAAATATAAAAATTTAGTAAATACTCAAAAAGTTGCAAAAGTATTGGCAACAAAAAATAATATGGCATCAAGTGATATAAGAAATTTAGAGTCAAATATAGATATCCTTAAAACCCAACATGACTTTGATAAAGTGATTATTGATAGTTATGTACCAAATTTTAGAACAAATTCTAGTGGTGTAATTTCAACAGTTTCTATTAAGTTTTTAGAATTTTTTAAATATGATAAAATTGATGTAGAGTTACAAAATTTTTCAAAATTTATTCTAAATTCAAGTGCTGTTCAAAAAGTGATGGCAGAGTCTATTCGATATAAAAAAGCTATATCTACAAAAACAGTATTTATAAAACAAGATGGTAGTGAGGTAGATTGTGAACTTACTATATTCCCATCATTTGGTGTTGATGGTATGGCTCACGAATATTCATTTTATATAGACTTATTATAAAAAATATCCTAAACCCCACCCGATAATAAAACCTATAATATGAGCATACCACGCTATAGGCATACCTATTAGAAGTGGTGCAAAAGAAATCAAAAGTACCCATGTAATAAGTCCTTTTCGGTTTAGTTTATCATAAAGTGCAATATACCCTAAAAGTACACAAATAGCACCACTAGCTCCCACTAGATTATGATTGAGCTCAAATATGTAGATAAACAAAAAGCTTAAAAGAGATGTTGCAATCCCCCCAATAAAATATAAAAATCCAAATTTAAATAAACCTTTGCTTTGTTCTATGAGATTTCCAAACTGATAAAGTACAAACATATTCATAGCCAAATGAAATATTCCACCATGAACAAACATAGTACTAAGTGGTTGATACCAAAGATTGTATTCAAGAAAAAATATATTCAAACCTAGTTTAACGCTTCCATATTCCAAAGAATTTTGGATTATGTACATCAAAATTGTAGCAATTATTATGATATTGGTGAAGGAAATTAATCTAAATTGTGCCATTGTGTTTTAACGCCTCTATAGTACAATCAATTCTTTTTTGAATTTCTTGAAGTTCATATGTATTGAAATCTATTTGCATTCTATATGCTTGTATGCCATTTATCCTAAAAGATGTCAAGATATACCCTGCATATAGTTTACAATTGTCTGAGTTGCTTTTTTTGTTTGGATCTTCTTTGTCGTTTTCTATGAGTTGATATGAGATGGTAAGATATTTTTGTGGATTTTCATTTTGTGGTATATTTATAGCTTTTAAAAACATCTCATCAGCTTCAGCTATAGTGATTTTGGTATCTAAAATAGGCTTCATATGGGTAGCCAAAGATATATCTCCCAAAAGCTCATAATTTCCTTTTAGAAGAAGAGCCATCCCTTCTTTTAAAAGTTCTAGGTCATATATTTTATCAAAGCAGATAACTTCTTTCTGACATTCTAAGCCACTATGTAAAAGTGGTTTTTTCTCTGGCTGTATATATTTGACATAAAGAAGTATTACAATAGTCATCATAACAATTGTAATTAGTGCAAAAGTATTGTTTATCTTTTGACTTTGATTCATTAGTGTAAAATTGCCTCTTTTAAAACATCATCTATTGTATCAACAGCAATGAGTTTTAGCTCTGATTTGACCTCTTCTGGAATATCATCCAAATCTCTATCAAAGTTCTTTCTAGGAATCAATACAGTTTTGATTTTGGCTTTATGTGCTGCTATTAGCTTTTCTTTAAGCCCACCAATAGGAAGAACCTTGCCACTAAGGGTAAGTTCTCCTGTCATTGCTATATCATTTTTGACTGCTTTGTCACTTAAGATAGATGCTATTGTAGTAGCCATCGTAATCCCAGCACTTGGACCATCTTTTGGTGTAGCACCTTCTGGGATATGTAGGTGAATATCATATCTTTGATATATCTCACTAATATCTGGTTTGAAGCCATCTTCTTTTTCTTTGTAGCTAAGAGGAATTTTTGAAGAGTCTATTTTGATTTTGTTATTGTCAATCAAAACTTTTACTACACTATGAGATATTTTAGCTGATTCTTTCATCACCTCTCCCATACTTCCAGTCAAAGAAAGAATCCCTTTGCCTTTGAGCTTGATAGCTTCAATTTTCAGTACATCTCCACCAACACTTGTCCAAGCAAGACCATTTGTAATACCAATTTGTGGTTTTTTATCACATATATCTATATCAAATATAGGTTGATCCAAAAACTCTTTTATATTTTTTGTATTGATAGTTACTTTTTTGAGTTCTTTATCTTCTAGAAGTTTTTTTGCTACTTTTCTAAATAGTTTTGAAAACACTCGTCTTAGATTTCTCACTCCTGCTTCTCTTGTATAAGAACCTATGATTAGCTCAATCGTAGATTGATTTAAACTAATTTCTGTTTTTTTAAGACCATGTTTTGTAAGTTCTTGAGGTATTAGATAATCTTTTGCGATATGGTATTTTTCACTTGGAGTATAGCTTGAAACTGTGATGAATTCCATTCTATCTCTAAGTGGTGCTGGAATATTTCTTATATCATTTGCAGTTGATACAAAAATACATTGACTCAAATCTATACTAAAGTTGAGATATAAGTCTCTAAATTCGTGATTTTGTTCAGGGTCTAGCACTTCAAGCATTACAGCAGTTGGATCACCTTTGTGGTTTGCTCCAATTTTATCTATTTCATCTAGCACTATTACGGGATTCATTTTTTTTGCATTAATCAGACCTGTTACAAGACGACCTGGCATTGCACCCACATAAGTTCTTCTATGCCCTCTAAGCTCATTGACATCTTCCAAGCCACCAAGAGCTATCCTTACTAGTGGGCGTTTTAGAGCTTCAGAAATAGAGTTTGCAAGAGATGTTTTACCAACACCTGGAGGTCCTACAAAACAAAGCACTGTACCTTTTGCTTTGGAATCTTCTATTTTTCTAAGTTCAAGAAGTTCTTTTACTGCAAAAAACTCAACTATCCTTTGTTTTGCCTCTTTTAGTGAGTAGTGATCTTTATTTAACTGTTTTTCAACAGCTTCAATAGAGATTTTTTCATCAGCATATTGACCAAAAGGTATTTCTAGTACTTGCTCTACATATGTTTGAAGAAGTGAAGCATCAGGAGAATCTGGATGGAGTCTAGAGATTTTTTCTATTTGTTTTTTTGTCTCTTTGTATGCTTGTTTTCCCATAAAAGGTTTGAGTTCTTTTAGTTTTGATTTATAGTTTTTGACATCTTTATCTTTGACATTTTCTGTACCTAGCTCTTTTTGGAGGGCTTTTATTTGCTCTTTTAGGAAGTACTCTTTATGGTTTTTTTCTATTTTAGAGTTTACTTTATTGTTTATCTCTTTTTGGATTTTTATATTTTCTATTTCGATTTTGATATGTTCTATGATACTAAGAAGTCTTGATTCAATATTTGTTTGTTTGAAAAGTTCATAAGCATGGTCTTTGTTGAGCTTTAATACAGAAGATATGAGATCTACTATTCTTACAGGATCAGAATTTTCATCTACTGTTTTTACCAAATCCATTGGAAATTTTGTATTTAATTTTGCTAGTTTTTGGATATGTTCTTTTAGTACATCAAGTAAAGCACTTACACTTTGTGTCACAAAAGGTTCTGGTAATATTTCTTCAACAAATGCACTAATTGTTTTATCTTGAATCACAGATTTGGTAATTTTACCTTTTGTAAGTCCTTGAAAAAGTATTTTTACTTTTCCATCTGGCAAAGCTACTTTTCTCATAATAGTTCCAACCACACCAACATCATAGAAATCTTCAGGTGTTCTTAGTCCCTCATGTGTAGGCTTTGTTACTGTTACCATCACAAGTTGATTTTGTTCTATAGATTTATTTACTGAATTTATATTTATTTCATCTCCTATAAAAATAGGAGCTATCATAAATGGGTATAAAAATATATCATCTTCAACTATCAAAGGTAAAACAGCTGGAAATTTATCATAGTTTTCTAATTGCATAATTTGTAATCCTTTTATTATTCAAAAATTCTTTTGTACCATGGTGTTTGAGCAGGATTAACTAGTGACATATCTATATTGTGAGATTGACTTTGTTCTTCATAATATGCTGCAGCCTCTGGTTTGTCAACTCTTTCATAAAGTTTAGCTATTTCATATTCAAAAGATGTTTTTGACATATAAAGTCTGCTTTGTATTGTTTTGATAGAGTGAATATATGGAGAATTTGGATAGTTCAGTACATAATCATCTATATTGTTCAATATATCATACAAAAGCTGTTGGTCTCTTAGGTGATTTTTGAAAGAGAGAAACTTCGCTCTAATTTTGAGAAAATCTATATAATCTATATTTGCACTATAAGCAAATCTCTTTGCATATTCATCAAGGTAATAAATAGCTAGCTCATATTGACCATATTCAACATGACCATTTGCAAGGATAATCAATGTATTTTGAATAAGTGGAGAATTTCTATGCTCACTTTCTAATGAAATATAATTCTCATCAGCTTCATCAAGTTTTAAATCAGCTACATTGGATATTATTTCATTGTACCAATAACTTGCTGGTTTGTTGTATTCTTTGGAAGATTCTTTTGATGCACATGCACCGAAAATAAATATAGAGCATATTGATATGAGTATATATTTTTTCAAGTTAAATCCTTTTTTTAATTTCGCATATTTTAACCAATAGTAGCTGAAGATTAATACAAAAATGATTTTTTTTGTGTTATAATCTACTCAAATATTATTTACAAGTGGATAAAAAGATGAAATTAACAATAATCGGAAATGGAAATATGGCACTAGCTTTGATAGCTGGACTTTATAAAAAGTATGAGTTAGAGGTAGTTGGAAGAGATATGAATAAGCTAAAAGCAATCTCGGATACTTATGAAAATATAACAATCACACAAATTACTCATGATTTTGATATCAATGGAAAAAACATTATACTTTGTGTGAAGCCTTATTCCTTACAAGCTGTCAAAAAGAATTTAAGTGGTGTGGCTAATACTTTGTTTAGTATTTTAGCTGGTACAACTATTGCTACTTTAAAAGATGCTATTGCTTCACAAAGTTATATAAGAGTGATGCCTAATATTTCAGCAATTTACGGCTCATCTATGACTACGCTCACTGGTGATTTAAATGCAAAAGATTTATCAATTGATATTTTTGATAGCGTAGGAAATACCCTTTGGCTTGATAGTGAAAATGAGCTTGACATTGCTACGGCAATAGCTGGAAGTGGACCTGCTTATCTAGCCCTTATAGCTGAAGCTATGGCTGATGGCGGTGTGAAAGCTGGACTAAAAAGAGCTGATTCCAAAGCTATAGTAGCTGGACTTTTTGGTGGATTTGGTGATTTGATAAAGCATATAGAGCCTTCAAATATCAAAGAACAAGTCATGTCGCCATCAGGAACTACTGCTTGTGGCGTAGCTTCTTTGGAAGAAGCAAATATCAGAAGTGCATTTATAAAAGCAGTCGAGTCAGCTTATCATAGAGCATTGGAACTTGGCAAAAAGTAGCTTTTCACTCCTAGAAACACTTCTTAGTGTGATAATCCTTTCTGTACTTAGTATTGGTGTATCAAGAATTTTATCAAACGACACCAATACCGCTATCAACTACAAAAATATAGACACAGCATACAATTCATTTTATACCCAGAATTATCCTCACACAATAGAAACCACAACCATAGATTCAACACAAGGATTGATTCAAGTAACCAAAAAAACCTACGAAAAAGATGGAATTTTACTATATAAGTATGAGCTATGAAAAAAGGTATTTTGCTTTTGGAGATGATTTTATCTATTGCTATTTTGTCATTTGTGGGAATTTATTTCAACCTTCATATATCAAATCTCTACACTCAAAACAAAAACCAACACGAGATTAATATATCTTTGATTACACTTGAGAGTACGAGAATATTTATAGATAAAAAGCTTCAAAATGGATATAGTATCAATAGCTTCACACTCAATGGAAATACATTGTATTTTGAAGGAAATGTTTTGCTTTTGAATGTAGATTATTTCAATATCTCATCTCAAAACAGCAAACACAAAATAGATATATCTATAAACCAAAATAAAGTAGTAGAACAATGGCTACTATGAAAAAAAGTTTTGGTTTATTACTAGCTATTGGAGCGATATTTGTTTTTTCATTCTTAGGTATTTATATCCTCCAAAACAAAGCCCTAAGCTCTGAGCTAAACACAAACAAATACCATTATCTACAATCTTCACTTCATTTAGAGTTTGCAAAAGAGTATATAAAATCTCTAACTTTTGATGAAATAGATTTTGCAACTCTTGATTTGAGTGATGATAAATATGACATAGTGATGGATATAAAATCAGAAGAAACCCAAAAAACAACCCATATTTTCGTATCACCAAAAGATGGTACGAATGTAAGGGTTTATGATAAGGTTGTGGTTGTTAGGTGATTATATGACCACTTCAATCAACCCTTGCATTAGCCCAAGAGCTTTGCCCCTATGGGAAATCTTTTTCTTTTCATCAAGTTCTAGTTCAGCTGTCCTTATACTCATACCAAGTGGCTCAAAAAGTGGGTCGTATCCAAATCCTTTATCACCTTTTGAGTCTGTATAAACTGTGCCGTACAAAAACCCATGAGTCGTATAAATCTCACCTTTATATATAGCACAAATACAAGCTACATAGTGAGCAAGAGAGCTATTTAGTCCTTTGGTTTTTAGCTCATTTATCACTTTTTGGTTGTTTTGCTCATCTGTTGCGTTTGTCCCAGCAAATCTTGCACTGTAGATATTGGGTCTTCCTTCAAGAGCATTTATACATATACCACTATCATCGCTTATTACTATAAAATCATCTTTTATTAGCTCTTTTTCTATTATTTCATCATATACATATTTCGCCTTTATTATAGCGTTTTCTTTGAATGTAGTGCCAGTTTCAGGTATATCTACATCACCCAATATTTCACTAAATGGAACTACATTACAATCGAACATATGTCCAATTTCTTTTATTTTTCCCTTATTATTTGAAGCTAATATTATTATCAAACCGATTTCCTTAAAATTTTTATGCTAAAATACGATTTTAACATAAGGAATATTAAAATGATGAAAAATGTTTTGCCTCTTAGTTCTATAATATCTCTTCGATTTTTTGGACTTTTTTTAGTTTTACCTCTAATTTCACTTTATGCCACAACTTTAGATAATTCAACTCCATTTTTGATAGGTGTTGTTGTTGGTGGATATGCTTTGACTCAGATGTTTTTTCAAGTCCCTTTTGGTGTGATGAGTGATAAGTTTGGACGAAAACCTACTATTATATTTGGTATAGTTTTGTTTGGAATAGGGTCACTTATATGTGCTGTTAGTTCTGATATCTATATGCTTATTCTTGGAAGACTACTTCAAGGAGCAGGGGCTATTGGAGCTGTTGTAACTGCTATGATAAGTGATTTGGTCAAAGAAGAAGTTCGCTCAAAAGCTATGGCAGTAATGGGTGGAACTATTGCTATATCATTTGCATTAGCTATGTTTTTTGGACCATTTTTGGGTGGGCTTTATGGTATGCAGATTTTATTTTGGATTACATTTGCAATTGCTATAATCTCAATCATAATCTTGGTGACAATAGTCCCAAATCCTCCAAAGATTACCCACGCATATGAAGAAAAAACTAATTACAATCTAATACTAAAAGATTCAAATTTGGTCAAAATGAACATAACAAACTTCTTGCAAAAAGGTTTGATGACATTTGCTTTTGTTCTTATCCCTGTGGTGATGACAAAAACTTTTGGTTTTGAGGTAAGTGACCTTTACAAAGTTTATCTTCCTGCTTTAATCTTAGGCGTTATAGCTATGGGTCCTAGTGCGGTAATTGCAGAGAAAAAAGGTAAATATAAGGAAATGATAATCTTAGGTATTGTTTTATTTGGGCTTTCATTTGCGATTATGGGATTTAGTGATAGTTCGGTTGTATTTATCATAGGTATTACAATCTTTTTTGTAGGGTTTAATATACACGAGCCAATCATGCAATCACTCACAACAAAATTTGCAAAAGTAAACCAAAAGGGAGCAGTTCTTGGGGTATTTAATTCATTTGGATATTTGGGTACTTTTTTTGGTGGATTAGCTGGTGGGTATGTGATAATGCTTGATGATTTGGCTATGGTTGGTATTATTGTGATTGCGATTTCACTTTTATGGGCTGTACTTATTTCTTTTATGCCAAATCCTTCAAGATTGCAAAATCTATATATTGGTTTGGAAAAAGTATTGACACAAAACCTCAATCTTTTAAATGATATAAGTGGTATTAGTGAATGGTATATAAATGATAGTGAAAAATGTGTGGTCATAAAATACAATAATACAATAATATCTGAAAGTGAAATAGTACAAAAAATATCAATTATGTAACCAATAGTAACAAATATGTAATTCAATAATATCAAAAAGTAATTTTGCTATATTTATGCTATTGTTTGTTTTTATAATTTATAATAAATATTAAATCTTAAGGAGTTTGAATGTCTAATCTGTTTTATCCTAATAAGGGCAAATTTAAAGCACCACTTATTAAAAATATGTGTGAATATCATGATTTAGTAGATGATTTCAAAAAAGACTATGAAGGTACTTGGGCGAAATTTGCTGATCAAAAGATTGATTGGTTTAAAAAATACGATACTATATTGGATGAAAGTAATGCACCGTTTTACAAATGGTTTGTTGGTGGTAAAATGAATGTTGCTTATCAATGTGTAGATAGACATTTAAAAACAAAGAAAAATAAAGCTGCTATTATATTTGAAGGTGATAATGGCGACCAAAGAATTATTACATATAGAGAATTAGCTTATGAAGTAAGTAAAACTGCAAATATGTTGAAAAACAAATTTGATATCCAAAAAGGTGATAGAGTAGTATTATATATGCCTATGATTCCTGAAGCTGCTATTTGTATGCTTGCATGTGCAAAAATAGGTGCAATTCACTCTGTAGTTTTTGGTGGATTTAGTGCTGAAGCTTTAAAAGACAGAATCATAGATGCTGAAGCAAAACTAGTAATCACATCTGATGGAGCATTTAGAAAAGGCAAACCTTATATGCTAAAATCAGTAGTTGATGAAGCGTTAGCAACTGGATGTGAGTGTGTCAAAAAAGTTTGTATAGTTGAGAGAAATGGTGAGACTATTGACTGGGTTTCTGGAAGAGATTATAGCTACAACGAACTTGTAAAAACTGAATCATCTTTTTGTGAATCTGAAGTTATGGATGCAGAAGACCCACTTTTCTTGCTTTATACAAGTGGAAGTACAGGTAAACCAAAAGGTGTACAACACTCAAGTGCTGGATATATCCTTTGGGCTCAAATGACTATGGAATGGGTATTTGACTTACAAGACAATGATACTTATTGGTGTACAGCAGATGTTGGCTGGATTACAGGTCATACATATATAGTATATGGTCCTCTTGCAGCTGGAGCAACTACTGTTATGTTTGAGGGTGTTCCTACTTTCCCTGATGCTGGAAGATGTTGGAAAATGGTTGAAGAGTATAAAATCAATCAATTCTATACAGCACCAACAGCTATAAGACTACTACACAAAACTGGTGAGCATGAACCTGCTAAATATGATTTAAGTAGCCTAAGAGTTCTTGGAACTGTTGGTGAGCCAATAGATCCAGCTGCTTGGAATTGGTATTACAATGCAATAGGTGGTGGAAAATGTTCTATCGTGGATACTTACTGGCAAACTGAAACAGGTGGACATATGATTTCTCCACTTCCAGCTGCAACACCTATTAAGCCTTCTTGTGCAACATTTGCATTACCTGGAATTATTGCTGAAGTAATAGATGAAGAAGGTAATCCTACACCAATAGGTGAAAAAGGATTTATGTGTATTACTAAACCTTGGCCTTCAATGATTAGAAATATCTGGGGTGATGGTGAGAGATTTGTAAAATCATATTTTGGTGATTGTAAAAAAGATGGTAAACCAGTATATTTTACAGGTGACGGTGCTATGATAGATGAAGCTGGATATATCACAATTACAGGTAGAACTGATGATGTTATCAATGTTTCGGGACACAGAATGGGAACTGCTGAAGTTGAATCAGCTGTCAAAAAACATCCAAATGTAGCTGCAGTTGCAGTTGTAGGAAAACCTCATGCTATCAAAGGTGAAGGAATTTTTGCTTATGTTGTACTAAAAGGTGAAGATAGTGTAACTGAAGAGATGCAAATGGTTCAAGAAATCAATTCAATAATCAAAAAAGAAATAGGAGCTATTGCTCTTTGTGATGATGTTGTGTTTGTTCCTGATCTTCCAAAAACTAGAAGTGGTAAGATAATGAGAAGAATCCTAAGAGCTATAGCTAAAGGTGAGCCAATAACTCAAGATACTTCAACTCTAGAAGACCCATCAATTGTTGGAAAAATAGAGTCTATTGTAAATAGTTGTGCATTATAATAAAAACCGACTTCGTGTCGGTTTTTGACTTTTCCACTTTTTCTTAAGCCTATTTAAAACTCTAAATTCAAGTCTTAGCTTTTGATAATTTCATCTATTAAAGTAGTATGTTTGTTGATTGAATTTAAAAGTTCTTTTTGAGTGTCATCTAGTTTTGTATTTGTTAGCATTTTTAAAGAAGTTTCAATTTCTTTTAGTATACTTGATATACTTTCTTTTTTTATTTCGATTTGATTTACAGATTTTTGAAGTTCAAGTTTGGTAATTTGAAGATTTTTATTTGTAAGTGATATTTGTTTATTGTTCATAGCCAAAGTTGCATGGGCTTTGACCATGTTGCCCTGAATATCTTTTTGGTCACTAATATCTACCAATATAGAGTATTTTACATCTCTGCCATCAGGCCAACTTATAAGCTCATCGTAAGATTTGAGCCATTTATCATCACTTTCATCAAAAAACTCACAAGTATATTTTTCATTTTTTATTTTCTTATCTCTTGCTTGAAGATCCATTACACTACACCAACTACACATTTCTTCTTGACCAAATACTTTTTGCCAACAATGTGTCTCTTGTGGTGCATAAAGATTTTCACGCATAAGTTTATTTGCATAAACCACTTCATAAGTTTCAGTATCTACAGCATACGCTCTAAATGGTATTACATCAAGTAAAGCTTCAAAAAGTCTATTTTCGTGCATCACAGGTTTATACCTCTAAATTTCAGTTTATTTCGACCGCTTGCTTTTGCTTCATAAAGCATTTTATCGGCTTTTTCTAGGGCAAGGTCTATATTTTCATTATCTACTTTTTGACTAAAGCCAATGCTTACGGTAAATTTTATCTCTTTTCCATTATTAATTATAACAAGATTTTCAACATTTTGTCGTATTTTTTCTAATTTGTTGATTACATTTCGTTCATCATCACTTGTAGTAACTATAGCAAACTCTTCACCACCGAGACGACCAAAAATATCATCTTCATCAAGGTGTAATAAAACTGCATTTACAAACTCTTTTAAAGCAATATCACCAACTTTGTGACCATAACTATCATTAAGAACTTTGAAGTTGTCAATATCTAACATTACCGCATATAAAACAAGTTTATTATCACCAAAATCTACATCCCATATATCTTTACATAAGGTGAAGAAGTTACCTCTATTGTTGATACCAGTTAGATAGTCTTTTGTAGCTAAAAATTCTAGTTTTTCATTGGCAATTTGCAGTTTTTTAGTTTGAATTGCTAGTTTCGTATGAGCTTTTATCATAGATGCTTGAATCTCTTTTTGTTCACTTATATCTACACAAATAGTATATTTTACATCTCTACCATCTGGCCATTTTACAAGTTCATCATATGCTTGAAGCCATTTATCTGTAGATTCATCAAAAAAATTAGTAATTAATTTTTCACTTTTATATAGTTTGCTTCTTTGTTTTAGCTGATGTATTGTACACCAACTACATACCTCTTCTTGCCCAAAAACTTTTTTCCAGCAAAACTTTTCACGAGGTGCATACATTTTTTCATACATCATTTTATTGGCATATACTACTTCATAAGTATTTATATCAACAGCATAAGTTGCAAAGGGTATTACATCAAGTAATGCTTCAAAAAGTTGATTTTCTTGCATTTAAGTCCTTATAGCTCATCATCAGTTTCAATTGCATATTGGATATAAACTTCACCAATAGCAGCTACTAGCTTATCTTCAGTGATAGGTTTTAGCATATACCCTACAGCTCCAGCTTGAATAGACTTTATCACCATATCTTCTTGCCCGTGAGATGTTACCATTATGATTTTTGCATCGTGATTATCTTTTATGATATGAGTAACCGCTGTTATTCCATCCATATCTGGCATAGTTATATCCATGGTTACAAGGTCTGGCTTAAACTCATTGAATTTTGCTATGGCTTCAGCACCATTTTGTGCATCACCTACTACTTCGTGTCCTAGTTTTTGCAAAATAGTTGTGATTTTTTTTCTTATTATCAATGAATCATCTACAATTAAAACTTTTAACATATTATTTCTCCTTATTTTATACTATCAGCTGTACCAATTGCACTGATACTTAAATTTCCATAGTTAGTCTCAACTTCAACAGAGACTATTTTAGCACTCTTTTGTTTTATCAAATTTGAAGCATCATTAATAGCAATAGGTGGTGTTATCGTTACCCCTTTGCCACGATTTGGGAAAGTTGGAAGGGAAAGCCCCATGATAGTATTGATAGTCTCACCTGCAACTGAGTCTTTAATCTCATCAGCTTCAGATGGGTCTATCTCTTCTCCATCCATGAAAAGCTCTACAAGCTTTTGTAAAATCTCTTTATCGTATGAGATTACAACCATAATATTAAGCTTGCCACCTACACCAATCATAGATGTATAATCTTTCAATTCCAGTTTGTCTTCACTTAAATTTGAAGATGTTATATCTTTTATTTCCATCCCCATATCTTCTTGTAAAAAAAGCTTTGTTTGTAGTATCAAAGAATCTAAAATCATTTTTTATCCTTGTTTCAAAGGTATTATAAATTTTATTGTTGTACCTTCGTTTTCTTTTGTATCTATCTCAACAGTTCCACCAATTGTATCTAATTCAACTTTAACAGCACTCATCCCAACTCCACGACCAGAAATATCACTTACTTCATCTTTAGTAGATAGGTTTTGGACAAATATAGATTTTAAAATCTCTTCTTCACTCATATTTGTAGTATCAATTCCAATGGTATTTAGCTTTGATATTATCTTTTGCTTATCTATCCCTTTTCCATCGTCTTTTATGGATATGCTTAAATATTCATCATCAAAACTAAATGCACAACCAATAAATCCAATCTCATCTTTGCCAAGCTCAGCTCTGATTTCTGGAATCTCTATGCCGTGGTCTACGGCATTTCTAAATACATGAATCAAACTTTTTACAAAAGGTTTAAGTTCTTTTGATATTCCAAACTCACGATTACCTTCTATATCAAAATCATATATCTCTTTACCCATTCTTCCAGCTAAATTATACGAAAATTTACCATATGGTTTTAGTAAATCATATAATTTCTGATTTGAAAAACCTTGGACTTGACACAAAATCTCTTCACATTCAGGTGTAGTTTCACTGTGACTTGACAAAACTTTTGAGATTTTTTCTTGTAAAGATTCTATATCACTTAGCTCAATTTTCAAGAAATTATGTGAGTTTACAAACTCTTCACCCAAAATCTCTTTGATTGTTTGCATAGTAGTATTATAGTTTAGGGCAAAATCGTATTTTTTTAAGAATTCTTTTAAAGTATCATTATTTATGTTTTTATCAAAAGCAAACTCTGATAGAGTATTTTCAATATTATGCAAAAACTCCACAATATCACTCATATAAAGCTGAGAAAAACTACCTTTAAATGTGTGTATTGTTCTATATAGTAGCTCAAGGTTTTGTTTTGGAGATTTAGTGGTATCTATTATAGAGTCAATGTTATACAAAAACTCTCTGTATTCTTTAGTAATATCATAAAAAATATGGATATCACTTACAATCGCTACTGTCATTTTGAGAGTTTCTTGCTCTTTTTTGACTTTCTTTTCTAGTTTCTTTTGGGATGTTATATTGGTCAGAATCATCATGACATACTCAGAATCAAGTATTTTATACTCTAGCTTGATAGCTTTTTTGTTGAGAATTATACTTTGAGGAAGCAGTGATATATAAGAATTTCTTTTTATTTGATTTTGTTCATTTATAGCTAAATTTATTGTATTTTTGAAGAATACTTTTGTTTTTGTATCATGAAGTAATAAATCTGCAATATCTTGTTTTGCTATTAGGTTGCCAAGAAGTTTTTCACACTCTATAGAGTATTGCTCATCTATCTTAAAACTTTTATCAAAAGTCAAAAACCCTTGCCCCGCATTATCAAGTAAAATTGATATTTTTTGACTTGTTTGTTCTATTTGTTTGTTTAATCCAGATAGTTTTCTATTCCAAAAATATAATGCTACCAAAAGAATAAATAATCCAATACCAACTTTGATAACCAAAGAATAATCAATTTTAGGTCCAGTATATATAGCGTTTGGATATATCAAATCAGCAAAATCAACTGTTGATTTTGAAAGGTCAAGGAGTTGATAAGTTTGAGCGATTTGAGCTATTATTTCAGGCTTGAATTTACCAAATTCACTATTTTCTACAAAAGCTAGTTTTTTTAGTTCATTTGCTTCAAATATCAAATGTTCTAAAGTTTTGTTTTGAGAGTTATATTTGTCATATATTATTTTTGCAGTTTGTTCTACATTATTAAATGCAAATTCCCATCCTTTTAGTGTAGCTTCGTAAAATTTATCTATTACTTTTGGATTATTTATGGCAAATTCTTTTGAGGTAAATAAAATATCACTATAAAACTCAAACCCATAATCAGCTGGGTCAAATATAGTATATTCAATCCCTTTTTCTTTGAGATAAAATGTTTCATTAGATAGATATGTAGTCATCACATCAGCATTTCCATTAGTTATATCAAAAACATCAAAAGTATGAGGGATTGAGATATAGTCACTATGGTAGATATTATTAATTTTGAGCATTGCATTTAGTGATGCCATTGCTACTTGGTTTGGTGTAACCATAATTTTCTTATTTTTCAAATCTTGCAAAGTTTTGATATCATCTCTTTTTTGACTCATTAGGACAAAAGGAGATTTTTGATAAGTAGCTATAAGCAAGTAAACATCTTTTCCATTCATCTTATCAAGTACAACTGAAGCACTTTCTACCCCAAAATCACTTTTGCCATTTATTACTTCATCGGTGATATTTGTACCAAACTGATACTCTTTTATCTCTACATCAAGCCCAGCATCTTCGTAAAAGCCTTTTTCTTTTGCTATATAAAAACCAGCAAATTCGAATTGATGTTTCCATAAAAGCTGAACAGATATATTTTGAAGATTTTTATTATTATTTGCAAATAAAAAAACTTGAAATATCAAAAAAGTAAATATTATTTTTGTCATTTAAACCCTTGTAAGAAAGTTATTATAATTTTAACGAAATATAAATAAGATTAAGTTAAAATGGTTTAAAGTAGATATATTATTTTTTACAAATATAAATATTTTTATCAGCTTTTGTTTGTCCATGAAGTTTGAATTCTAAAATTTGCTCTATTTTAAAACCTATTTTTTTTAGTATCTTTTTTAATGTATCTTTTGTGTGATAGTATTGGATAATTGTATCTTGTTCTTTTTCATATAAATCACCTGTTTTTGAAAACATAGTAATATTAGTTTTTAATATACTATTTTCAAAATAAGCATCAATACTTACAAAAATATTATCTTTATCAATCACAAGAGAACCTTGTGCAACATCTTCAAATCCAAATAATGTATTTGTATCAAATACTAAATATCCATCATTATTCAATCTATCATAACTTTCTTCTAAAAAACTCTCTAATTTATCAGTTGGTATATAATTGATGACATCAAAAATTGCTGTTTGCATATCAAATTTTTCATCAATATCAGCCAATTCACACGCTCGTACATTTAAGTTTTTTGATTTTGCGATATTGATTTGATTTTGACTTAAATCTATTCCTAAAGTTTTGATATTAATATCTAGTTTTGTCAAAAACTCACCTTGACCACAACCTATATCTAATAAAGATTTTGGTTGTATTTCATCTACTATATCACAAAAACTATTGTGTAAGTATTCAACTTCTTCTTCAAAATCAAGATATTGTTCTATCTTTGCATATAATTCCAAGCCCATTATATATACTTCTTTATCTCATTTTTTAGTTGCATTATTGCCTCTTTTTTGAGGTAATAAGAATTCTTATTTGCTATTAGATGTGCTGATGTTTCCATTATAGTTTCACCAACTTTTAGTCCATTTTGCTTCATAGTTGCACCAGTTTCTACAATATCTACGATACAATCACTAAGTCCTACAATAGGAGCTAGTTCTATAGAACCATAAAGTTTGATTATTTCTACTGCCATAGCTTTTTGTTCAAAATATTTTTTTGCTATTTTTTCATGTTTTGTAGCAACTTTGATTTCGCTTTTTGTCCAGTCAATCTCATCATCAGCCATTAGTCCAATTGCTACTTTACATTTGCCAATTTTTAAATCAAGTAGTTTTACTAAATCATACTCTTTTTCTTCTAGTACATCAAGTCCAACCACACCCAAATCTGCACTTCCATATTGTACATAAGTTGGTACATCTTGATTTCTGACACTCAAAAATTTAAAACCACTTTTTTCTAATATCAACTTTCTATCTTCAAAGATAAACTTTTCACCAAAAGCTTTTTCAAAAATATCCAATGTCTCATCAGCAATTCTACCTTTTGGCAAGGCTATAGTTATCATGTATGTTCCTTTACAATTTTTTGCATAGCTTGAAAAATAAGATTTTTATTATATGTGCTATGATGTATATATTTACTTACTATTTCGCCATCTCCACCAGTTACAATAATATTATTTGCAGTTTTGGCACTGTTTTGTAGTGGCAAAAATATAGAGTTAAAAACTCCATAATTGATAGCATCTTTTGTATTTAGTGGAAGTCCAACTAAGTCTTGAATACTTAGTTCAACATCTAGTTTTGGTGAAATAGTTTTGTATAGATTGTGAATTGATTTTATTCCTGGAAGTATGTATCCACCAATATGTCTTCCATTTTCCATTAAGTCTACCGTGATAGCACTTCCTGCATCTATGATAAGTCCATTTTGAATGAAATTACAAGTAACTGCTCTATCAATCCCTAGCCCTTTGTAGCTAGTATCAAAGTTGATAAATTTTGCTAAGTTTATAGCATTTGAATATTTACTTTTTAATTTATGAGTACCCATATCATTGACACTTATAAAATACAACTCTTTATCATCATCAAATTCTGGAAGATAGTTTGAATTTATATCCAATTTGATAGTATGATTATCATAAAAAAAATCAAAAGTACTATTACCAATATCACATAAAATCATTGATTACCCTCCATTTTAAAACTTCTAAAGTTGCTTTTGCCTTTGAGCATATTGGTGATGAATGAAAGAAAACTTTTTCTTTAAAATTATGCCCTTTTTGGGATATAATTTGATTTGACAACTCAATCATCTCTAAAGCATTTTTTTGAATAAATCGACTTTTGCTATCATTTAAAAAAACAATCCAATAAGCTGACTTTAAATCAGTTCCTTCATAAATAGTAAGTTTTTTTCTACTCCCAAAATCTCTTGGATGTAATTGATTTAATTTCTTAAAATGAAAATTCTTACTATTCAAAAATTCAACAAACTCTTTCAAAACTACTCTAACTCAATATATCTATCACCAAAGTATATTTTATCACCTGTAATGATAAATTTTTCTTCTGCATCAAACGATAAATTTAAAACAGATGAGTTTTTTAAATCCATATCCATTTTTATAATATATCCAGTAGATTCAACCGCATACACATGATTTTCTCCAAATCCCAATCCAAATATTTTTCCAAATGTAAATTTCTTGTTATTGTATGGTTTTAGTTTGTTATCCATAACAAAAATTTGTCCATCAATAGTAGCTACGAAAATTTTATTATCTTTTGTCGCGATATCTTTTATCTCAAAAGTTTGTGAGTAGAGATTTGCCCCAATTGATAACATCGTGTTATTTGTAGCAGCAATTAACTGCTCATCAACTACATCGAAAAATGTAATATTTTTAAATTGTTTATTTGAAGCATCAACAATAATTTCTCTTAATATATTACGATTTTCTATAGAATACACTACAACTTTACCAGTTAATGTCGGGAAAAGTATCAATTCTGACATAAAAACAGGGTTTGTTACTTTTGTATCATTGCCATATGATTCTCCAATGTATTCTTTGAAAATAGTTTTTTTATTTGCAATATCATATACAGCTATAGAATTGTCAATATACACAACAGCCAATATATCTTTATCTACTGAAGCAGATATTACAATATTATCTAAAGGTATAATATGTTCATTAATCGCTATATTATTTGATAGATCAGCACTGATGATATTGTTATCTATTTTATTAATGAATAAAAATCCTTGACCAGCTTTGTTTGGAAAAATCCCATCTTTTGTAATAAATGTATTGTTTGATAGTGTCGCACCATCTTTATTAAAATCAATGATTTCTCCACCAATAGTCCCACTTTTAGCTTTGTAGCTACCATCTACAGTCTCTGGTTCAAAATATTTTTTACTACTGCAACCACCGACTAGAGAGACTATTATAAGTACTAAGATTAAATTTAAAAAATGTTTCATGTAACCAACTTTCTATTTTGATTTTGTAGCTATATAATGTGAAAGTAAATCAGCTAAATCACTAACTGAACTTTCTTGAGGTAGCATTTGTAAAGTTTCTTTTGCAGATACGATATTATCGCTTTTTGCTTCTAATAAAGCTTTGAATACTATAGCATAATCTTTTAATAAAAAGCTACTACTACTTATGACATTATTCAAGCCATTTGTATCATCTTCTTTTATAGATTTTTGAAATAGTGCGATTTCTCTAAAAACAGTTATTTCAGGTACATAAGAGTCATCTTTGATATACATAGCTATTTCATAAAGATTTTTATTTTTGTCTTTTAATACTTCTAATGCTACAGCATCATTATTGTTTGCTAAGAATTTATTAAAGGCCAAGTTTGCGGTAACTTTATTTTGCTCTTCAATATAGTTAAATCCAATCATAGCTATGATAATCACAACTACACCAATTGCTCCATTAATAATTGTTTTTTTATACTTTTTGTATATTTTTTCAGCTTTGACAAAATTTTCAATAAACTTCTCTTGAGCAGTAAGCTCTGTTTTCATATAGTCAAGATTTTCTTTTAAACTCATTTGTTATAACCTTTTTAGATAACTTTTTGGGATATGATACTAAAAAAGTGTTTAAATTAAGCAAAAATTACAAATATTTTTCTTAAAAAATTATACACCACTACTATAGTATTATTAGAGATTTGCTTTATACTTCTCTTAAGTAAAATTTGAGTATCATACAAAAAAATTAAACTCTATAGAGGAATCTTTTATGTTTTACAAACTAGTGTTATCATTTGCTATCTTATTTATAGGCATAGTTGCTTGTGCAGACCAAAAATTATCAAACGAAGAGGCTCAAAGTAGACTTAATTCTCTTTCAAAACTCACTAAAGTCTTAGGTACAGTAGAAAAATACTATGTAGATGATGTAAAACTTGAAGAAATTGTGGATAAGGCTATAAAAGGGCTTTTAGAAGAACTAGATGCACATTCAGCTTATATGGATCAAAAAACATACAAAGAGATGCAAGTTCAGATGAAAGGTGAATTTGGAGGCTTAGGTATTGTTGTTGGACTGCGTGATGGAGCATTGAGTGTAATTTCACCTATTGATGATACTCCTGCTGCTAAAGTTGGTATTAAAGCTGGTGATATTATTTTAAAAATTAATGATACATCTACTTTAGGAATGGCTTTGGATGAGGCTGTTACTTTAATGCGTGGTAAGCCACAAACAAAAATTACTATCACTGTTGTTAGAAAAAATGAATTAAAACCTTTGGAATTTGAAATAGTTAGAGATATTATAGACCTAAAGTCAGTTACAGTAAAAACTATGGAAAACGGTATGGTTTACTTAAGAGTTTCAACATTTGATGAAAAAGTTGTAGCTAGCATCAAAGAGTTATTACCAAAACATTTACCAAATGCAAAAGGTATTGTACTAGATTTAAGAAATAATCCAGGTGGTAGTTTGAAAGAAGCTATAGGAATGGTTGATTTATTTGTAGATAGTGGGGTTATTGTATCTCAAAAAGGTAGAAGTAAAGAAGATGAAGAAAAATATTTTGCAACTACAAAAGCTACTATGACAAACTTACCAATGGTAACTATCATCAATAGCGGAAGTGCAAGTGCAAGTGAGATTGTAAGTGGAGCTTTACAAGACCATAAAAGATCAGTTATTGTTGGTGAAAAAAGTTTTGGTAAAGGTTCTGTTCAAGTTGTATTACCTCTTAATGAAGCAGAAGATGAAGCCATCAAATTAACAATTGCAAAATACTATTTACCAAATGGAAGATCAATCCAAGCAGTTGGTATAGAGCCAGATATTGTAGTACATGCTGGTGAAGCTGTTATGGCAGATGATGATAAATTTACAGTAAAAGAAGCAGATCTTAAAAAACATTTAGAGGAGGAGCTTGATAAAGTAAATGGTGTTACAGCTAAAGATGATGTTAAGCAAAGTATTGGTGGGGAAACTATTACAAATAGTGACCTATATAAAGATAATCAACTCAAAACATCAGTTGATATTTTACAGGCTATTATATTAATTCAAAAATAAAATAAGAGGTTTATCAATGCAAAAACAAGAGCTTTTATATGAAGGCAAGGCAAAAAGAATTTGGACGACTGAGGATAGTGATTTACTAATTTCTGAGTTTAAAGATGACTTAACTGCGTTTAATGGTGCAAAAAAAGACAATGAAAGTGGTAAAGGTGCTTTGAATAACAAAATCAGTACTGAACTTTTTAAGCTTTTAGAAACTCGTGGTGTTGTAACTCATTTTGTTGAAAAACTTGATGATAACCATATGTTGCATAAAAAAGCAAAAATTATTATGATAGAAGTCGTTGTAAGAAATATTGCAACAGGAAGTTTGAGTAAGAGATTGGGCATACCTGATGGTCAACAATTGCCATTTGTTTTGGTTGAGTACTATTTAAAAGATGATTCACTGAATGATCCAATATTAAATGATGAACATTGTTTAATTTTAAATCTTGTAGATGATGTAAAAGAACTAGATATTTTAAGAGCTAAGGCTAGAGAAGTAAATAGTATATTAAAGCCATTTTTCTTTGAAAAAGGTTTGAACTTGATTGATTTTAAATTAGAGTTTGGTAAAGATAAGGATGGAAATATAATCCTTGCAGATGAAATCAGCCCAGATAACTGTCGATTTTGGGATGTAGCTACAAATGAAAAAATGGATAAAGATAGATTTAGACAGGGATTAGGTGGATTAAAAGTTGCCTATGAAGAAGTATTAAATAGAATTTTGAAATAAGGAAAAGAAATTGAAAGCAATAGTAAATGTAGGATTAAAACAAGGTGTTCTTGATGACCAAGGAAAAGCAATACATCACGCACTTGGAACTCTTGGATTTAAAGATTTAGTAAAAGATGTTAGAGTTGGAAAACAAATTATATTAGAATTAAATAGTGATAATGAAGTAAGTGCTAGAGCTGAAGTGACTAAAATGTGTGAAGATCTTTTGGCAAATACTGTTATTGAAGATTATGATATCCAAATAGTAGGCTAATTATGAATGTAGCTGTAATACAATTTTTGGGAACAAATTGCGAATATGATACTAAGTGGGCTTTTGAGCTTTTAGGAGCAAAAGCTACTGTTGTATGGCATGGTGAGAGTAAAATACCTGCTAATACAGACTTAGTAGTAATTCCTGGAGGTTTTTCTTATGGGGATTATTTGAGAAGTGGTGCAATTGCTAGATTTGCTAATGTTATGAAAAGTGTAAGTGATTTTGCTGCAAATGGTGGTAAGGTACTTGGTATTTGTAATGGTTTTCAAATATTACTTGAAGCTGGATTACTTCCTGGGGCTATGAAAAGAAATGATACTTTGCATTTTATTTCAAAACATCATCATTTAAAAGTAATCAACAATAATAACACATTCTTAAAAGAATTAAGTGGTGGAGATGTTTTAAATATCCCAGTTGCTCATCATGATGGTAACTATTATATTGATAGTGAAGGGTTGGCTGAACTTTATGCAAATGAGCAAGTATTATTGAAATATTGTGATGCACAAGGAAATGTTGTAAGTATGAATGGTGCAGTTGATCAAATTGCTGGAATTTGTAACAAAGAAAAAAATGTATTTGGACTTATGCCTCACCCAGAAAGAGCTATGCAAGAGCTTCTTGGAAGTAGTGATGGTGTGAAAATGATTCAAGGTTTTTTTAAATAGTTTTATATTTAAGCATTAAAGGACATAAAATAAAGATGGGTAAAGTAGTAAAGTTTTTTTGGTTATCCATTTTTGTTTTATTTTTCTCTTTTGATATAAGTTTTGCTCAAAAAGCTGGTGAAGAAAGTATCTTTGACCTTGTTGAAAAAGAAGTAATAGAAAATATTGAACCTCTTGAAATCATTTCTGTAACCAAAGAGCCATCATTGGATGAAGTGGTTTTAAAAAGAGATTTCCTCCCTACAAATCTACGAAACGAAAATAATATTATTGTAAGATATGATAAACCACCATCAAAAGTATTTTTAAACGAACAATTTAGCCTTAATTTAAGAGCTACAATTGCTACTGATCAATATGACCATATAATCACAACATTTGAAGGTGGAAAAGGTTATACAATTGTAAACGAAGACTCTCTATGGTTATGGGATAGTAGTAGATTTTTTGTTAATAGTTTTATTTTTAAAGTTTCAAATGCAAATTTTAAAATGCCTGATATTATAATATCTTTGGTAAAAGACAATGAAATCGTAGAAGAATTTAGATTAGATAGTATAAAAATTGATGTAATAAAAATTGGAGAAAATTTAGATAGTTTTTCTTCTGTAATTGCAAAAGATATGAAGATTGTAAGTCATTTTACAAGACAGTATGATAATAATTCACTTTTAACTTTAATAGAACTTGAAGCCATAGAATCAAATTTGAACGATTTTTATTTAAAAGATTTTGAAAAACAAGGGATAGAATCAACTAAAGGTAATTTTAATAAAACAACGATTGTTTATTATGTAATAGTACCTTTGCATTTAGATAAAATTACAATTAGTTATTATAATAAAGCCACATCAAAAATTGAGACAATTTCTAGTCCAATTGTCCATACAAAAGATATTGTAAGCACTCAAACAGACTTAAATCCTCACAATAGTGATATGCTTTTTTATAAAAAAGTTGGATTTAGTATTATTGTAGGATTTTTTATCATTTTATTTTTATTTCAAAGAACTAAATTAAATTTTGCTCTTTTGATTATTTCTATGGTTGCATTTAGTTATTTACTCTTCCCTAATGCAAAAGTATTGATTCCAAAAGATATAAATATATTTATTTTACCAACAAAAAGTTCAAGTGTATTCCTAAAAACTAATGAACCAATCGAAGTTGAGGTTTTAGAGCAAACAAAAGGTTATATAAAAGTATTATTACCTGATGAAAAAATAGGATGGATTAATGAATCAGATATTATCAAGAATTAAGGGAATTTTATACATTATACAGTTTGCTATTACTGTATTTATGATGATTATTTTAATGTATTTATTTAGAAGACATAACCATTTTTTGAGACAAAAATGGGCTTTGTTGCAAATTAAATTATTAGGTATTAAGATTGAAGAAGTAGGGCAAAGGTGTGATGATACAAATCTTTTTTTGATCAATCACCAATCTTTACTAGATATTGTGATGCTAGAATATCTACATACAAAAAATATTGCATGGGTTGCAAAGCTAGAGATAGAAAAGTTACCATTTTTTGGACATATTATTAAAGCTCCCAAAATGATTTCTGTAGATAGAGAAAATAAAGCAGGACTTATACAGCTAATTAAAGATGTGGAGAATAGGATTTCCCAAGGGAGACCTATAGCTATATTTCCAGAAGGAACTAGAAGTGATGGTAAAAAAATGCTTCCTTTTAAATCAGGTGCAAAGATTGTTGCAAATAAGTTTGGTTTAAAAGTTCAGCCTGTTGTTATACTTGGAAGTAGAGATAGACTTGATTCTGTCAATCTGAGAGCGACAAGTGGTAAAATAAAAGTTATATTTTTAGAACCACTAAAAGCTACAAAAGATAATGATTGGTTTGCTGAAGTTGAAAAGCAAATGAATGAAGTTTTTGAAAAAGAACTTTTATTGTGGGATAAAAAATGACACTGAGTTGGCAAAGTGTTCTAGCTATCGGAAGTGGTGGCTTTTTGGGTGCTGTTGCACGGGTGTATATTACATCATTATCTAGCCACTATATACCTCATACAATACCATATGGTACTTTTATTGTCAATATATTAGGAAGTTTTGTTATGGGTGTTCTATTTGCTTTATTTATGCATTATAGTGTATCTCCACATTTAAAATCATTTCTTACTAGTGGCTTTTTGGGTGCTATGACTACATATTCTACTTTTGCAATAGAGACATTTTTTTTATTTAATATTTCTTTATCTATGGCATTACTCAATATAAGTTTAAATCTTATAGGGACAATAGTAGCTGCTGGAATTGGCTTTAAATCAGTTTCAAAATTCTTATCTTAAACACTTATATTTATAAGCTATTAGTGTATCTTTTGTTACAGTAATGGTATTTATATATCACTAAATAATCATATTATACTGTTACTAAATGTAATTCATTTATAAAAGAATTTAACTATTTTTATCTAATCAAATGAATTAAGACAATTTTTATCCTAATTAGTTTACAATTTCATACTTTCAAAAATTAAGGAGAATTTATATGGCTACAGTTACACTAAAAGGAAATGTTTGTAATCTTTGCGGAACAGAGGTTAATGTGGGAGATAATGCTCCTGAAGTTACAGTTGTAAATTCAGCAGGTTTGGCTGATAAAGTTGTTGGTGGTGCAAAAGATAAAGCTCAACTAATCGTTGTAGTTCCTTCACTTGATACTCCAGTATGTGCTAGTGAGACTAGAAAATTCAATGAAAAAGCAGCTGCTATTTCAGGTGTAGAAGTTACTGTTGTATCTATGGACTTACCATTTGCAGCTGGAAGATTTTGTTCAGCTGAAGGTATCGAAAACCTAACAGTTGCATCAGATTTCAGAAACAAAGATTTCGCAAAAGCTTACGGTGTTTTAATAGCTGATGGTGCATTAGCTGGAATTACATGTAGAGCAGTATTTGTAGTTGGAACAAATGGTAAAGTGGTATATAAAGAATTAGTACCAGAAATTACTGCTGAGCCTGATTATGATTCTGCATTAAATGCTGCGGCTGCTGCTGCTCCAAAAAGCACTTGTTGTGGTGGCGGACACTGTTCGTAACGACCACTCATAAACTCCGACTTTTTGTCGGAGTTTATTTTTTTAATCAAACTTAAACCCAAATTCCCCATTTTTAAACTCTACCAATACATTCCCACCGTTTTTTAGTTTTCCAAATAGTATCTCATCTGTTAGAGGTTCTTTGATTTTATTGTCTATTATTCTTTGGAGTGGTCTAGCTCCCATGGCTTTGTCGTATCCTAAAATTGCTAGTTGATGGATAGCTTCTTTGGATAGTTTTAGGCTGATTGATTTTTCTTTTAGTATTACGCCCAAATCATCTATGAATTTTTGTACTACAAGGGCAACTGTTTTTGTATCAAGATGAGTAAACTCTATTACAGCATCTAGCCTATTTCTAAATTCTGGTGCAAAGAATTTATTGAGGGCTTTGCTTTGATTTAGGTTGTCGTTTTTTGCAAATCCCATTACAGGGGCATCATTTGAGCCTAGATTTGATGTCATTATGATTATAACATTTTGAAAATCAGCTATATTTCCATCATTATCAGTTAGTTTTGCATTGTCTAGCACTTGAAGGAGTACATTCATTATATCTGGGTGAGCTTTTTCTATTTCATCAAGAAGTAGCACACAATGAGGGTGTTTTCTGATGTTTTCTACTAGCAAGCCACCTTTTTCAAATCCTACATACCCAGCAGGAGCCCCTATGAGCTTACTTACTGTGTGAGCTTCCATATATTCACTCATATCAAATCTAACCAAATTGATACCGAGAATTTTTGATAGTTCTCTTGCAACTTCTGTTTTTCCTACACCAGTTGAGCCTGTGAAGAGGAAATTTCCTATAGGTTTATCTGTAGTTGTTAGTCCTGCTTTATTTATTTTGATAGTTTTTACTATTTTTTCTATTGCATTATCTTGACCAAATACCCTTTTTTTGAGTTTGAGATTGAGAGTTTTTAAGATAGACAAATCCGATGTAGTTGCTGTTTTGGTAGGGATATTGGCAATTTTGCTAAAGCAAAGTTCTATATCTTTGATAGTTACAGATTTTTTATTTGCAATTTTTGCAATAGAGCCTACTTCATCTATGACATCCAAGGCACTATCTGGCAAGAATCTATCATTTATATATTTTTTTGATAAATTTACACAAAGTTCTATGGTTTTTGGGCTATATTTGACACCGTGGAACTCCTCATATTTTTCTTTTAGTCCTTGAATAATCTCAATACTATCTTCGATACTTGGCTCTTTCACATCAATTTTTGAGAATCTTCTTGAAAATGCTTTGTCTTTGCTGAAATTGTTTTTGTATTCTGCATAAGTTGTTGAACCTATACATTTGATTTCACCGCTACTAAGAAGAGGTTTGAGAATATTTGAAGCATCCATTGAGTTGCCACTAGTAGAACCTGCTCCTATTATGGTATGAATTTCATCTATGAAGATTATCGCATTTGGTATTTTTGTAATAGCTGCCAAAAATGATTTTAGTTTTTTCTCAAAATCACCTCTGTATTTTGTACCCGCTATCATACCACCCATATCAAGTGAATATATTTTACTATTTTGTAGAGCTGTTGGGACTTCGTTATTTGCTATTTTTAGGGCTAGTCCTTCTGCTATTGCAGTTTTGCCTACTCCTGCTTCTCCGACTAAAATTGGATTGTTTTTCTTTCTTCTTAGTAGAATTTCTATCACTCTACTTAGCTCAGTATCTCGTCCTATTAATGGGTCGATTTTCCCTTCAATCGCTTTTTGGACTAGTTCTGTACTGTTTTTTGATAGCTCATCTTTGGTATTTTCTTCATCAGGATCTTTTTGTTTTAATTCATAATCTTCATGACTTATTTCATCTAAAATATCTATTTTCTGGATACCTTGTAGTTTGAGCAGATAGTTAGCATAAGATTTCTCATCATTTAAGATTGATACAAACATATCTTCAACTCTTGCATCACCACCTTTTGTTCTATTCATATGTGCTATCATATTTTCTATAGTATTAGCTAATTTTATACTTTCTATCGGCTCATCTATTATGCCATCAGGTAATACGGGAGTGCTAAGTGAAATGTGATCTACCAATGCAGTAGTTAAGCTTGCGATATTGACACCCAAATCTTCTAGTAAATCAATAATATTTCTATCTTCTAGAAGCATCAAAAATACATGCTCTACTGTTAGGTATTCGTGTTTATGGTTTTTTGCATAGTAAATAGCCTTTGAAAAGACTTCTCTTAATTCATTGCTTATCATAATTTTAGTCCTCTTCTATTATTGCTTTTAGCGGAAAGTTGTTTGTTCTTGCCATAGTTTTGACTTGAGCTACTTTTGTTTGGGCAATTTCGTGTGTATATATTCCACAAGTTTCTTGCCCGTTATTATGTATATTGAGCATGATTTGTGAAGCATCTTGTAATGACTTTCTAAAAATTTTCATCAATACCTCTATCACAAAATCCATAGTTGAATAGTTATCATTTAATAATATTACTTTATACATCTTAGGTTCTTGTATATCATCACTAAGTACTGTGTCATATTCGTAATTAGTTGCCACTTAGTTCCTTTTTGCTATAATTTGTCAGTTTAATTATTATACCAAAAAAGAGATTATATATGAAACAAACTTTTTTTGTAACAGCTACAAATACAAATGTTGGCAAGACTTATATGTGTGAAAAGTTACTTTTAAAGTATGCAAGTTTAGGTTATAGAGTAGGGTATTATAAGCCTATAGAAACAGGTGTTGTTGATAACAATCCTTTGGATGGCAATAGTATGCTTCAATTATCCAAAAAGTTAAATCATGATTTTCAAGTAAATATAGAAGATGTTGTACCATATAGATTTACCCTCCCATCATCTCCTTATGTAGCTAAAGGTGATACAAAAATAGATATAGACTTTTTGCTTAAACAAAAAGAATATCTGTTTAGTTTTTGTGATATTTTGATTATTGAAGGAGCTGGTGGGCTTATGGTTCCAATAGAAAAAGATTTTTTTATGATAGATTTGATAAAAAAGTTTGAATCTCAAGCAATCTTAGTAACTCCAAGTAATCTTGGATGTATAAATGATACTATGTTGAGTATAAAAACTCTTAAAGAGTATGGTATAAAGTATGAGTGGTATGTGAATCTTTACCATGACAAAGATAGTTTTAATGAAGTGAGTTATCCTTTTTTTAGAGACTATTTTGGTGAAGTTAAGTTTGTAAATTATATTTAGAGTATTTAAAAATAAATTTATAAGATATTTTTTATTGGTAAAAGTATAATAAAAGTTTAATAATGTTAAAATCTGCTTCAGATATGTTAATATTAACATAATATATCTATAAAAATTTTATATCGTTTATATGATAAAAAAGGTTATTAAATGGTTGGTGATATATCATTTCTTAAAAATAAAACAGTTTTGTTTGCAGAAGATGATTTTATAATGAAAGAACAAGTCAAAGAAATATTGGAAATGCTTTTTAAAAAAGTGTATTGTGAAGACAATGGTGTGAGTGCTTATGATACATATTTAGAAGATAAACCAGATATTATCATAACAGATATCAAAATGCCTCATATGGATGGGCTAAATCTTGTAGAAGAAATACGAAAAAACGATTATGAAACTCCTATTATTATGATTACTAGTTTTAATGAACAAGAACTACTCCTAAATGCTACAAACTTATCAATAGATGGTTATATAATCAAACCTATAAATTTAAATTCTTTGGTTCGAACTATCACTAAATCAATGCAAAGATCAAATAAAAATAAGGGCTTGATACATCTTAGACATAATATTTACTATAATTTTAGTACTCAAGAATTGTATCAAAATGGTGAAATAGTAGTTCTTGGGTATAAGGAAGTAGAACTAGTTAAGCTTCTTATCGCAAATTATCCAAAAACGGTATCTAAAGAAAATATTTCACAGTCATTATGGCCTTATGAAAGTACTTGTGAATCAGCTATAAAAAATCTTGTTTTAAGGATTAGAAAAAAAATCAATAGTGACATAATAGTATCAGTTAGAGGTATAGGATATAGACTTGAAGATGTTATGCAAGATTAGTAAATGAGACATTTTATCTTTATTTTTTTTTATCTTGTATTTATAATTGTCTCTTCTTTAGTATTTTTATTTGGTTATGTAAGTCAAGAAACTGCTTGGAGTTTGTTGATAATTTATCTTCTATTTGGTATGTTTATTCTCATACAAACACTTACAAATATCAAAATATCAAAACAGCTTGAACTATTAAAAAAAGAGAAAGATGATATTTTATTTAAAATGCAAATGCAAGAAAAAATGCTTTTTTTACAATCTCAACAAGCTTCTTTGGGTGAGCTAATAGGCAATGTATCTCACCAATGGAAAGAGCCTTTGGGTGGGCTTGGTGCTATATTGTCAAACATTCAGGCTACATTGATTCTTAAAGGAGAAGTAACAAAAGAAAAGCTAAATGATTCTATTGAAAAAAGTTATAAGATAATATATCATTTATCTGATACTATATCAGTTTTTTACCGTTTTTTTAGAAGTCAAAAAAGTGATAAAAAAGAGTTTAGTATATATGAAGAGATTACAAATATTGGTATAATGGTAAGTTATTCTATGAAAATTGAACATATCTCTTTAAAATTTGATTGCGATAAAGATATTTTTGCATATGGAGATAGGGGAGAGTTTGTAAATGCTATTTTAAATATTATATTGAATGCAAAAGATATTTTGATATGGAGAAAAATAAAAGAGCCTTTTATAGAATTAAAAGTTTGGAAAGAAGATAACAATATCACAATAACAATACAAGATAATGGTGGAGGGATATACCAAGAACCAATAGAAAAAATATTTGAATATTCTATAAGTTCCAAACCTGATAGTACAGGTATAGGGCTTTTTATAGTAAAAAATATTATTGAAAATAGACTTCATGGATCAATAAAAGTATATAACAAAAAAAATGGAGCTTTATTTACAATAAGTCTTCCAGCAACATATAAAATCTTTAATAATAATCAAATGATTTCATATGATGTGGAAGAAAAAGCATATGATAAAATTGCAAGGCTAGAAAAAGAATTAGCAAAACAATCAGAAGTTGAAAAAACCTTGAGACAGTGGGAAGATATATTTACTCAGACTCACTGGGGAGTAGCTGTACACAAAGGTACTAGCAACCATTTTGAGATGGTCAATCCAGCTTTTTATAATATGTATGGTTACAATACACAAGAATTAAAAAATATAACAGCAGTTGAACTATATGCAGATGAATCTTTGGCAATATTGCCATTAAAGCAAAAAGAGGCATTTGAAAAATCATTTGTCTCTTTTGAGGCTATTCATGTAAGAAAAAATGGGAGTAGATTTCCTGTAAATATAGACTTAACCGTAATAAAAAATGAATATGATGAAATACTTTATCATATAGCAAATGTAAGAGATATTATGGAGTTAAAAGAGTCTCAAAAAGAATTGTTACTAAAAAAATTTGCAATAAATAAAATTCATGAATCAGTATTTTTGATTGATAAAAATAGCAAGTTTCGTTATGTAAATGAAGGGGCTTGTAAGGCTTTGGGATATACTAGTGATGAGTTGCTTAATTTAAGTGTAGGTGATATAGACCCTGATTGGCCAAGTGAGAAATGGTCAGAGTATTGGGAAGTATTAAAGCAAGAAACAACTATGACTATGAAGCTTAGACATAAAAGAAAAGATGGTTCTATTTTCCCTGTAGAGGTTGTTGCAAATTATATAGAATATGAAAATGAATCTTATAATATGGCTCTTGCTAGAGATATAACAGAGCGTTTGGAATCAGAAAAAAGAAAAGATGATGATAAAATTCGACTTTTCTTTGAGCGTCAACTTGTAGGGATGGCAATAACATCACCAACAAAAGGCTGGTTGCATGTCAATAATAAGCTTTGCGAAATACTTGGCTATACATTTGAAGAGCTTCAAAATATGACATGGGCTGAGATGACACATCCTGATGATTTAGCGAAGGATATTACACAGTTTAATAGGCTTTTATTGGGTGAAATTGAAGATTATATTTTAGAGAAACGCTTTATACATATAAATGGTAATATTATTTATACCAATCTAGCAGTTTGTTGTGTTCGTAATGATGATCATTCTGTCAATTATGCTTTAGCCCTCCTTGAAGATATTACGGAGCGTAAAAAAGCAGAAGAGGAAATAAAAGCTTTAAATAGCACATTGGAACAAAGAGTTGTAGCGCGTACCGAAGAACTTGCAAAAAAAGAGAGAGAATTTAGAACACTAGCTGAAAATATGCCTGATTTCCTTATTCGATACGATAAATATAAAAGAAGGCTGTATGTTAATCCGGCATTTTGTAGATATTTTGAGATATCAAGTGAAGAATTACTTGGATTTACAACTTATGAAAAATCATTCAATAAAATTCCACCTGAATTTTATGCAAAACTTGATTATGTATTGCAATCGGGAAACAAAGCACAAATAGAAATTGAAGCCCTAAAAGATGGTAAAAGATTCTGGTGGAATGTGATTTTTGTACCTGAATTTGACGATGATGGTAATACTGCAGGTGTTATTTCTATAGGGCATGATATATCAGATATTAAAGAAGCACAAAATAAAATCATAGAAGAGAGGGAGAAGTTCTCTTCTATTTTCCAATTAAGCCCTTCTGGCATTGCAATTTCATCTTTGGAAAGGATGGTTTATGTAGATGTAAATGAGAGCTTACTCGGATATATTGGCTACACAAAGGAAGAGATGATAGGACGAGGTACTCTTGAACTTGAGATATTTAGTAATCCTAACGAACGCCTTGAGATACTTAAACGACTTGAAAAAGATGGAGCAGTTAGTGATTTTGAGTATTCATATAAAACTAAGAATGGATATATCGGAAATGCTATGATGTATGGTAAAATAATTACTCTCAACGGAGAAAAGTGTTTACTCTCACACAGTTATGACATTACTGAGCGTAAGAAGATTGAAATACTCCAAAAAGAGCGTCTAGAATTAGAAGAGAGATTCTCCAAAATTGCAGTTGCAGCTCCAGGTGTGAATTATATTTTCGAAAAAACTGTTGATGGTATATTTAGATTCACCTATTTAGCTGCTACTTTTGAAGAACTTTCTGGATTGTCAAATGAAGTTGTTTTAAATGATTTTACAAAATCTTTTGAGATGATAGTTCCTCAAGATAGAGAGAAAGTGTTGCAAAGTATTATATCCTCAGCAGAAAATCTCACTTCTTTGCATATGGAATTTAGAATAATGCACCATCAAAAAGGTATTTTATGGGTAGAAAGTCAGTCGAAACCGGAAAAACTTCCTGATGGTACTATAGTATGGTATGGTTTTTTATATTATATTACAAATAGAAAAAATGATGAACAAAAACTTGGACTTCTCAATAAAGCAATTGATAACGCAAGTGACGCTGTTTATATTGTGAAAGATGACCATTCTATATATTATGTAAGTGACGGTGCTTGTAGGATGCTTGGATACACAAAAGAAGAGTTTTTTACAATGAAAATAGAGGATATTGATCCTCTTATGAGTACAAAAGAGATAACAGTAGCTAGAAATGAAGTCAAGAAACAACAAAATTTGATTTTACATACAAAACATCGCAAAAAAAATGGAGATATTATAGATGTTGAGATTACTGGTACTGAGTTTAACTACGATGATTTTTCTTTAAGACTTGCTATAGTCAAAGATATTAGCGAACGAAAGAAATATGAAGAAGAGATATTGCAACTTAATAGAACTTTGGAACATAAAGTAATAGAGAGAACTTTGGAACTTCAAAAAGCTTTAGAGTTTAACAAAAGTATAATTCAAGCAATCCCTGATATGCTTTTTGAGATATCAAAAGAAGGATTTTATCTTAATATTTGGGCAAAGGATGATAGATTATTAGCAAGTCAAAAAGAGATACTACTAGGCAAAAATTTAGAAGAAGTTTTACCTTCTGATGTAGCAAGGATAGCTTTCCATGGCATAAAAGATGCGGATATGAATGGATTGTCTTTGGGTAATATTTATAAGTTAAAGCTACCTGATGGTGAACATTGGTTTGAATCATCTTTTACACTAATCGAATCAAAAGGGACTTATCTAGCAGTTTCAAGAGATGTAACAGAACAAAAAAAAGCTCAAAGTGCACTGATTGAACTCAATGCTACTTTGGAAGAGAAAGTACAAGAGCGAACTTATGAACTTCAAAGAGCTTTGGATTGGAGTGAAGATATTATCAACACTCTACCAGATTTACTTTTTGAGATGGATAGTGAAGGGAACTATTTGAATATTTGGGCACAAAATAAAAAGCTTTTAGCACAACAAAAAGATGCTCTTTTGGGGAATAATATTTACAATGTACTATCAAAACAATCTGCTGATACTATCATAGAAGCTTTTAAAGAAGCAGATTTAAAAAAAGTTTCAGTAGGAAAAATTATTACGATAGACTTACCTGATGGTCAAAAACAGTTTGGACTTTCTATTTCAAAAAAATCAGATGGGAACTATTTGATACTTTCAAGAGAGCTTTTAGGAAGATAAGTAAAAGAGATTTATATGTATTGCATTACATATGTATTTATGATATAGATGTATTAGACAACCACATAGATATAGCTACTGATATCTAAAAACTGTCATTCCGTGCTTGACACAGAATCTAAAATATCAATGAATACTAGATTCCAAAACAAGTTCGCAATGACAAAGACTAATACAATACCTTGATTTTGATAAACCATGATTTTAAGAATAGATAATGTAAAAAATGAATTGCAATCTATATTAAAAAAAAGGTAGATTTTGTATCAGATAAAAATAAAAAAATTATGGGTAATGTAATCAATGTCTAAAGTAATACATAGGTTGGATAAAATTATAGAATGTGTTGAGAATATAAATTATCATAGATAACAATAATCTTAAAATTTCTCAAGTTGTTGAAGATAAAATCATTAATCAAATAAAATCAGTTTAAAATTACTATAAAACTCAATTCGGTATCAACTACTTAACATAGGCGAATTTACTTTTTCGATTACAAAACCACATTTCCTTCAAAAAGTCATATTTAAGTCACATATGTGTATATGAAAAGTGACCGATATATGACTGATGTTTTGTTAATATATGTAAAAGATTCAAGGGATTTTACATATGTCTAATAAAATAATAACATTACAAGAATATATGGCTAATTAAATGTCATCAATAATATATGAAACTCAGACATTAAAATATATATTTGATAATGCAAAAGTAGGAATTGCTATATGCAATGCAACTACTCATCGTCTTGAGATAGTTAATCCTGCCTTTGCAAAGATTCATGGATATACACAGCATGAGCTAATAGGTGCAACGCCAGGTGAAGTGTTTTCCTCAGAGTGTATGCGCCGTATAAAAGAACATGAAAAAAATATTTCTAAGTATCCAACAAATGATTATTCCTTTGAAACAATACATATCAAAAAAAATGGCTTAACTATCCCCGTATCTATCCATATGACTATAATGAAAGATGAAAATGATGCTATAAAACAGCGTATAATAAATATTATAGATATTAGTAATAAAAAAAATATAGAAAAAAAGTTAAAATTACGCAACTTAGAGTATTTGAATTTAGCCGAAAATCTTCCCGATGCAATAGTTCGTTATGATAAGCGATGCAGACGAACTTATGTCAATCGTGAATGGAAGAGAATAAATGGCTTATCAGAACACGAAGTTTTACAAAAAACTCCTATTAATTTATCAGGTGTGATAAAACCTATTTCACAAGAATTCCAAAATAAGCTTCAAAAAGTTATGTCATCAGGAAAACCTGACGAATGGGATTTTGATTTTCAAGGTTTAGATGGTGTTTTTTATACTTATTCCATACGAGCAATACCTGAATATGATTTTACTGGTAATATAACAGGAGTACTCACAACAGAACGCAATATTACAAATCGTAAACTTGAAGAAGAAGAAAAAAATGATGAACAATTAAGACTTTTTTTTGAACGACAACTAGTAGGAATGGCAATCACATCCTTTGATAAAATGTGGTTAAAGGTAAATGACAAAATGTGTGATATGCTTGGATATTCTTTTGAAGAATTTAAAGCTATGACATGGGTACAGATGACTTATCCAGAAGATTTACAAGCAGATATAGATAAATTTAATATGCTTGTAAAAGCTGAAATAGAAGATTATACTATAGAAAAAAGATTTATCCATAAAAATGGTTCTATAATTTATACAAAGATAGCAGTTAGTTGTGTTCGTAAAGATGATGGAAGTATTGATTATGTTTTGGCATTGATAGAAGATATTACCCAAAGAGTATCAGCACAAAATAAGCTACAAACATTAAATGCAACGCTAGAGCAAGTTGTGTATGAGCGAACTATAGAGCTTCAACAAGCTGTAGATTTATTGCATTTAGAGATAAGTCATAGAAAATCAGCACAAAAAGAACTTATAATAAAAGAAGAAAAATTTAGAACATTAGCAGAAAATTCTCCAAATATTATCATGAGATATGATGAGAATTGTAAAAGAATTTATGCAAATCCTGCTTTTGCAAAACAAACTGGCATTCCTTTGGACTTGATTATAAATAATAAGCCAGATACTCAATGGGGGGTATATCTCAATATGCTAAATATGAGTGCTTATGAATATCAAGAAAGGGTAAAAGAGGTATTTAGTAGTGGGGGAAATGATAGCTTTATAATTGAGTGGATTAGATGTAATGATGGTATAAAAGTAGCTCATGATTTAAATTTAGTCGCAGAAAAAAATAATCAAGGTGATATCATAGGAGTAGTTGCTATAGGTCATAATATTACTAAAAATTTAGAAAGTGAGCGACAATTAAAACAATCTATAGAATTTGTAGAAAGTGTAATCAATGCAATTCCAGATTTACTTTTTGAAGTAGATAAAAATGGTACTTATCATAATTTTTGGTCACATCGTGATAAGCAAGTTATTGAAAATAAAGATTATTTAATAGGTAAAAAGATAAGTGACATCTTGACACCAGAATCTACAAAAATAGCTTATGAAGCTATAGAAGAAGCAGATAAAAAAGGTGTTTCCTTTGGTAAAATTTATAGTATTTTATATCCAGATGGTGAGCGTTGGTTTGAGTTGTCTGTATCAAAAAAAACAACTGGGAGTTTTTTGGCACTTGCTCGTGATATCACAGAACGCCAAAATATAGAAAAAAGAATAGAATTTATGGCTCATCATGATACATTGACAGGACTTCCAAACAGGGTTTTACTTCAAGATAGGGCAGATAGAATCATAGCTCAGTCTAAAAGAAACATTAGCAAATCAGCCATTTTGTTTATAGACCTTGATGGGTTCAAAACTATAAATGATTCTTTGGGACATTCTTTTGGTGATATAGTATTAAAAACAGTAGCATATAGATTACAAAGCTGTATAAGGGCTACTGATACTTTGAGTAGACATGGTGGTGATGAATTTGTCATAATAATACCTGAAATAAACCATAAAGATGAAGTAGAAATAATTGCAAAGAAAATCATACAAGAATTTAAAAAAACATTTGAAATAAATCATCAGTTATTATCAACTTCAGCTTCTATCGGTATAGCTATCTATCCAGAGCATGGTAAGAACTTCGAACAGTTACTACAAAATTCTGATTCAGCTATGTATAAAGCAAAAGAAAATGGTAAAAATACCTATTGCTTCTTTACTCAACAAATGAAACATAATATGCTTGGATTGTTCCAAATGCAAAATGACCTAAAAGAAGCTATCAAAAATAAAGAGTTTGTTCTTCATTATCAACCACAAATTGACTTGTCAGAAAATAAAATAGTAGGAGCAGAGGCACTTATTAGATGGAAACACCCATCTATGGGTATGGTTCCACCTATGAGCTTCATATCAGTTGCAGAATCTTGTGGATATATAGTAGAAATAGGTGAGTGGGTGATACAAGAAGCTTGTAAGCAATGTGCTATTTGGAACCAAAGTGGTAAAGATATAGTAGTAGCTGTTAATGTTTCAGCAGTTCAGTTTAAAAGAGGTAACTTAATAGAAGTAGTAAAAAAAGCTTTGCAAATATCAAAACTTAACCCAAAATACCTAGAACTAGAACTAACAGAGTCTATACTTATAAGTGATACAGATAATGTACTCCAAACTGTAAAAGCTATTAAAGAACTAGGTGTACAGCTTTCTATAGATGACTTTGGTACAGGATATTCATCCCTTGCTTATCTCAAAAGATTTGCTGTAGACAAACTCAAAATAGATCAATCTTTTGTAAGAGATATAGTCCAAGATAAAGAAGATGCAACGATTGTTAAAACAATTATCCAAATGGCAAAAAGTTTCAATCTAAAATCAATAGCCGAAGGGGTAGAAAATGAAGAAGTGTTGAGTGTACTACAAGAGTTTGGATGTGATGAAGTGCAAGGGTATCTTTTTGCTAAGCCTATGATTAGTCACGAATTTGAAGAGTATTATGATGGATTTATTTCTTAGGTGGTAAAAATAAATGTTAATAAAAAATGAAATTTTACAAGGAGAAACAATGAAAAATATCTCTTTTAGGGGAAAAATATTAACTATAGTGATAGGTACTATTATAGTTATAACTTCGATAATCTTAGTTGATGCTATAATAAACATCAACAAACTATCGAAAACTACTATAGAACAATATAGAAATGAAGCTTATCAAATGAAAAAAGATGAGCTTAAAAATTATGTAACTATAGCTATGAAAGTGGTTGAAAGTTATTATAAAAGTGCAGGTGACGATAAATCTTCTCAAATTAAAGAAGAAGCTTTAAAAACAATTTCACAAATGAGATATGGGACAGATGGATATTTTTGGATTAACGACTCAAATTCAAAAATGATTATGCATCCTATTAAGCCTGATTATATCGGTAAAATTCATGCAGACAAGCAGGATGCAAAGGGGAAAAAATATTTCTTAGAATTTGTCGAAGTTGTAAACGCTTCCAAAGAAGGTGGAATAGTACAGTATTGGTGGGATCGCCCCAATAAAGTAGGTACACCTAGAGAAAAGTTTTCTTATGTACAAAGATTTGAGCCTTGGGATTGGATTATCGGTACGGGAGAGTATGTGGATAATATAGAAGAAAAAGTTCTCCTAATGCAAGAAGATGCAAATAAACAAATAGGAATGATAATACTACAAGTAATTCTTATAGCTACGGCAGTATCTTTTTTAATCGGGTTAGTTATATCAAAGTTATCTACACAATATATAATTAAACCTTTAAATGATTTTCAAAACGGGTTAATGGCATTTTTTAGTTATCTCAATAAAGAGACGAATAAAGTTGAATTAATCGGCATAGACTCCAAAGATGAATTGGGAAAAATGTCCAAAATCGTAAACACTAATATTACTAAAACACAAATATTAATCACTCAAGATAGTGAGCTTATAGAAGACGTCAAAAGGGTAGTAGCCCAAATCAAAAACGGTCATTTAGATATAAATGTACAAAATAATACACAAAATGAGAGTTTGCAGGAGTTAAGAAATACATTTAATGAAATGTTGGTAATCCTAAACCAAAAGATTGGAAGTGATTTGAACAATATATCCAAAGTTCTAGGTGATTTTGCAAAACATGATTTTACTACAAAAGTACCTGCCGCAAAAGGTGATATAGAAGTATCTATAAATAATCTAGGAAATGAAATATCTTCGTTGTTGAAACAATCATTGACTGTAGGTAATACTTTGGAAAAAAGTTCAAATAAATTGATTGAAAATGTAGAAATATTAAATAAAAGTTCAAATGAAGCAGCAGCAAATCTAGAAGAAACGGCTGCAGCACTTGAAGAGATAACAAGTACTATTTCAAATAATACAAATAATATCGCACAAATGTCAAAGTACTCACATCAAGTTAGTCTCTCAGCGAAAAAAGGGCAACAACTAGCAAATCAAACTACAGTTGCTATGGATGAGATAAATCATCAAGTCAATGAAATAAATGATGCAATAAGCGTCATAGATCAAATAGCATTCCAAACAAATATCCTCTCCCTTAATGCCGCAGTTGAAGCTGCAACGGCAGGTGAAGCAGGAAAAGGGTTTGCGGTAGTTGCAGGAGAAGTGCGAAATCTAGCTTCAAGAAGTGCAGAAGCAGCCAAAGAGATAAAAGGGATAGTTGAAAGGGCTACTTCAAAAGCAAATGAAGGTAAAGATATTAGTAATGAGATGATAAAAGGTTATGAAGAGCTTTTGATTAATATTACTAAAACAACAGATATGATAGGTGAAATATCCAATGCTTCAAAAGAGCAAGAAGCAGGAATAGTACAAATAAACGATGCCGTTTCTACTTTGGATCAGCAAACACAACAAAATGCTTCAATAGCATCACAAACTCAAGATATTGCATTTCAAACTGATACAATAGCAAAAGAGATAGTATCAGATGCAATGAAGAAAGAGTTTATTGGCAAAGATAGTATTAATCTTAAATAAATAAAAACTCAAAAAAATCCAACCGCAGCTTACACAATAATCAAAGTAAATTATTTTATTTTACCCCTACTTCAGTAGGGGGTAATTGTTCTAATGAATAAGACTAATATTGAGATATAGTTATTATCTAGTATTAAATATATTTATTTTATTGATATACCTTTCCCTTCGCATGTGTACAAACTATATTTATAATATTTAATTATAATAATTATAGCTTGGTCATATATTGGTCACAAAAATTAACCTCAAAAGTGACCATTATATGACCATTATTTTGATAATATGCTTCCCAATATTTAACTTTTATATATGTTTATTTGTATCTATAATAATAAATTATTTATTTAAAAGTTATATTAGTAATTATTTGAGCATATTCATAAATAAAGGAGATAATAGTGTCAGTCAGAAATAAATTAATACTATTAGTAAGTTTTTTACTAGTAGGGATTACAATAATAGGTGCTATTGCAATATACAGTAGTGAATCTTGGAAAAAAGATATGTATAAAGTAGGAGAAGATAGAATTCCTGCACTTACAAGTCTTTCAAATCTTAATAAAGAAAGAATGGTTATAAGAGCACAGACTCTTAATGTTTATGTTTTTGAGAACAATTATTCAGCAAATGCTAATTTTGCAGATATTGCTTCACAAAGAGCTAAAAGTTGGGAAATAATAGATGAAAGTTGGGATAATTTTGTCAATCTTCCAAGAGGTAGCGACAAGGGAATACAAATAGTTGCAAAACTTCAAGAAGAATATAATGAATGGAGAAAAATTTATGTCTCACTTGATGGTATTATAGCAAAACTTGCTACAAATACAAGTCCATCTATTCAAAAAGAGCTTTTTGAAGAATACAGAAAAACAGTTGCGATTATGGTACCTATTTCAAATATTTTTGGTACAACGATGGATGAACTTGTTGTGACAAATCTAAATACTACAAACAAAATGATTCACGAATCTGAATATCATTCAGATTTAGCTGTATATGTGACTATTATTGCTTTCATAATCTTGATAATTACTAGTATAACACTAGCATACAATATAATATCAAATATACTAAAGTCTATCAATCTTTTCCAAACAGGCTTATTTGGCTTTTTTGCATACCTAAATAGAGAAAATACACAAGCAGAACTAATAGCACTTGATAGTAAAGATGAATTTGGGCAAATGGCAATACTTGTCAATAAAAATATATCTTTAATCCAAAAACATATGGAAGAAGATGATAAATTTATAACAGATACGCAAACAGTGATGAATAGGGTTGCAAATGGTTGGTTTTCTCAGTATATAGAGGCGAATAGTCTAAATCCAGCCCTTATACAGCTAAAAACAACTATAAATTTAGGTCTTGATAATCTAAAAGCAAGGTTTATTACCATTAATTCTATTTTAGAAGAATATACAAATCAAGATTATAGAAAAAAACTTGTGATAAATGATATAGAATCAGGTGGAGTATTTGATACTTTGGTAAAAGATGTAAATAAACTACAAGATACAATAACTCAAATGTTAATAGATAATAAACAAAATGGATTAACACTTGATGCAAGCTCAGATATACTTTTGGCAAATGTAGATAAACTAAATCAAAGCTCAAATGAAGCAGCAGCATCTTTGGAAGAAACAGCAGCAGCACTTGAACAAATGACAAGTAATATAAGAAGTAATACTGAAAACATAGCTAAGATGTCAAGTTTGGCTAGCGGCGTAACATCAAGTGCAAAGAATGGTGAAATACTTGCAAATCAAACTACAGTTGCAATGGAAGAGATAAATTCTCAAATTACAGCTATCAATGAAGCTATAAGTGTAATAGATCAAATAGCATTCCAAACAAATATTCTTTCACTTAATGCTGCCGTTGAAGCTGCAACTGCAGGAGAAGCTGGAAAAGGGTTTGCAGTGGTTGCAGGAGAAGTAAGAAATCTAGCTTCAAGAAGTGCTGAAGCTGCAAAAGAAATCAAAGATATAGTTCAAAGAGCTACTTCAAAAGCAAATGAGGGTAAATCTATAGCAAATGATATGATAAAAGGATATAGTGAACTAAATCAAAATATTTCTCATACTATTACTTTGATATCAGATATAGAACATGCTTCTAAAGAGCAATTAGAAGGAATAGAACAAATAAATGATGCAGTAAC
>Ga0265294_10000613_pt1 | contig 47790 bp, 48 predicted proteins | sample MunlanPumphouse3_FD_192504 | JGI IMG/M metagenome (GOLD analysis project Ga0265294, IMG submission 192504) | Groundwater microbial communities from a municipal landfill in Southern Ontario, Canada - Pumphouse #3 | ecosystem: Environmental > Aquatic > Deep subsurface > Groundwater | place...
TAAAAATGCTAAAACAAAATTTATATTACTAAGTTATAACGATGAAGGTCTAATGTCGGAGAATGAGATTATAAATACTCTCTCCCAAAGAGGGAAAGTAGAAATATTTAAAAAACCTTACCGAAGGTACAGAAGTATTAATCAGGACAACTCTAACCGCCGAATTGTATATGAGAAATTATATTTTGTTAAAGTAAGTGAGAGGTGATGTAAATGGCAGACCGTTTAAATAATTTAAATGGAAAAGAATGGTTCCAGTATTCTTTTAGCATATGGAAAGACATCAAAAAAAATAAGGAGGAATGGTCACTTAAACACCCAGCGATGTTCCCTATAATGTTAGTTGAACGATTGATAGATATTTTTACTAATTCTAAAAAACAAGTTGTTCTTGATCCATTTATGGGAAGTGGAAGCACTTTAATTGGGGCACAAAACAAAGGTCTTAAAGCAATAGGATTTGAGATAAACAAAGATTATATTTTCATGGCTAAAAACAGACTTGATAATGTTTATAAATCTATATTTAGTAATGATGCTAACTATGAAATTATTAACGATTCAGCTGAAAATTTAGATAAGCATCTTTCACCTAATTCTGTTGATTTAACTATAACATCTCCACCATATTGGGATATTTTAAACCGTAAAAGGTCTGCCGATAGAAAAGATATACGCAATTATAGTAATTCAGAAACAGATTATGGAAATATAAAAAGTTATGAACAATTTTTATTATCCTTACAAGCAGTTTTTAAAAAGGTATATAACGCTACAAAAATTGGACAGTATTGTGTTGTAATTGTAATGGATATTAGAAAGAATTCTACATTCTATCCTTTTCATTCAGATTTAATAAAGAAAATGGATGAAATAAATTTTAGCTTAAATGATATTATTATTTGGGACAGACAAAAAGAATACAACAGAATGAGACCTTTAGGCTATCCTTATTCTTTTATTGTTAATAAAATTCACGAGTATATTTTAATTTTTAAGAAAAAAAATTAGCGGGTGTTATCGGATGGATTTTTTTATTGACGAAGATATGGCTTATTTATTCGGTCTTATTGCGGGGAGAGGCACAATTAAAGATAGTGGCGGATTAAAGCAAATAATTATCAGTTTCCCTTACAAAAGTTTAGAAGCGATAGGACTAAAAAAACAGTTTAATCAGAAAGATAAGATTCTTATCAGCTTGGATAATATTGTAAATCGGATTGGTGAACTAGTGGGAGAACCGCCAAGAAAAATTCCCGGTAAAACTACAGTTGATATTATTATTGATTCTCATAAAAATAGCCTTTTGTGGAGAAATGTGATAGCCTTTACTAATAGGAAGAAAAGTTTTATGGATATAGAAATCCATCAAAAAATATTTGATGCAAGCGAAATAATAAAAAAAGAATTTATTAGAGGCTTTGCGGATGTTACTGCTTACGCACGCACTAGCAATGTATTTATGGATGGTCGGCATAGAATTTATTTTGAAATTCATAACGCTAATTGGAAAATGCCAGTCCATCTCTGTACCTTACTGCAAAGTGAACCTCTATGTATTCCTGTGCAAACAATTGATTGGGGGCACCCAAATATTAGAAATGGTTATGCTAAAGAATATAAAGGAGGAAGAAAGATTGCTTGGTCAAGAGAACATCAATTAAAAGTCTTTGCAGAATATTTTGAAAGTATAGGTTTTAGAATAGTCCACAAGAACGATATATTGAAAGAAATGGCTGATTTTAATAGGTCAAAATATCCAAATAGAAAACCTAAATTATGTTCGCCACCTAAACAAATTAGAAAGCAAAAAGTAAATCATTTAGAGGAGCAGTCAGATAGATTACCTGAGGAATTAAGAGGAAGACATTTTGATACCTATTGGCAGGTTTGTAAAGAATTAGGCTGTATTCGTTACGACAAAAACAAAACTGTCTTAGAAGAAAACGAAGAAAATGACGAAATATAATTCAGAAAAAGAATTATATCCAGATGTAATATATTGGCTGAATACCTATCTTCAATATAAATATCCTAGGGCAACAATTAAGTCCTATGATACATCGAGAGAAAATTTATGTGAATTTATTCGCCGCCATAACTTGAGTAAATATTTTTCTGAATCAGAATCCTATGTTATCAAAGTAGATATTACAGGGGTTGTCCAGTATAATGGAAAATGTTTGTTAGCTTTTGTTGAATGTAAACTCAAATCCATTAGTTTAAAAGATGTTTCCCAGATTATCGGATATTCAAAGGTAGCGAAACCTGTTTTGTCACTGATAATATCACCACAAGGAATAAGTACACCTGTGAACAAACTTATTAATATTTATAGACGCTATGATATTTTGACATATCAAGATGATTTAAAGGTTAGAATAGCTAAGTGGAATAAGTCAACAAAGGATATTGATGTATCTACTTTGTTGCCACATGGAGAGCATTTATAGATATTCAAAAATAGAAAGGAGAAAAGCAATGGTAAGAAAAGAAGAAAGAGTAAAAAAAGTTATTAATGGAGATACATTTAAAACTGCAAGCCGAAAAAATCTGGTACGCCTTGCTAATATAGATGTTCCAGAAAAAGGACAGCCCTGTTCTGCCCAAGCCAGAGAGGCTCTTCGTAAGATTATTGAAGGTGAAGAAGTACGAATCAATACAGTTAGTCGTTATAAATATGGCAGAACGGTAGCAGATGTTTACAAAGACCGAGAATCGGTAAAAAAAAAATGGAGAAAAAGATAAAATAATAGGAGGCAAAACCGATGTCAGAATTTAAAGTTAGCGAAGTAATTGATGGAGATACTTTTAAGGTTAAAAATGGATGGGAGTGGAACAACAAAAAAGGCGATACTGTCCGTCCAACTGGTTATGATACTCCAGAAGAAAATGAAAGAGGATATGGAGAAGCAAGAAGAAAATTGTCAAACCTGATTTTGAATAAGACAGTTGATATTAAAAATGTAAAAACGATTGATAACTACGGGAGGTTAGTAGCAGATGTTTATTACAATGGCAGAAACCTTGCTGATTATTTTCCTGAATATAAGATTTGATTAACATTGTTCTCAAAAATTTAGGGTGGTGAAAAAAACCTGGTGATGGAATTGGCAGAAGAAAACTGCCACCTCTAGGGTGTAGCAGGGATTAAGGAAGCAATGCTAGGATATATTATGCCTGAGTCAGCGACTATGATATTATTTCTTTATTTTTTATTTTGTCTGATGAATAGAATTTGGTAAAATTATAGGAACTGTTCGTAATGTTAAAAAATGGCTCCGGAAGAGGGATTCGAACCCCCAACCAAGTGGTTAACAGCCACCTGCTCTACCGTTGAGCTATTCCGGAACACATCTAGAGGACAAAATTGGATAATTCTTATATTTGTCAATAGAATAATGCTATTTTTCGGAGAATAGAGATAAAAAAGTAAAGATTATTATTTCGGATAGTAGTGGAGAGGTCTATGTTAAGTTCTAGTGATAAATGATATGATTTATTTTTTGGGTATTTGTTTCAGGGCTTTTTCAGCTAATTCTTCAGATTCAGGGTCGTTATCTATAGTGAGGCATTTTTGCAGCCAGGTTTGAGCATCTTTATAGTTCTTTAAAGCCAGATGAATTGCTCCCATATGCCAGGCAATTTCGGCAGGCATATTTTCCATTTTCTGAGGGATGGACATAAGATTTAAAGCTTCGGAATAATTTCCATTTAGATAATAATACCAGGCAAGGCTATCCAGAAAATAGGGATTTTCCGGTTCATAAGTGAGAGCTTTACGAATCAAAGATGCAGCTTGTTCAGAGTTTTCTCCATTAATAAGCATAGAATAGCCAAGGTCATTATAGAAAGATGGATAGTCAGGACAATTAGTTATGGCTTCTTCAAGAAAGTTTCGTTCTTCGGAAAAATTCTTTTTTAGGTGACAATAATAAATAATAACTTCATAATCTTCAGGACAGAGGGTATGATTTTCCCGAAGCCAGAGAGCCAGTTCATATTTACTATCTAAAACCAGAGGTTCGGAATTCTCTACCTCTGGAGAAGCAATTACTTGCAGATAACGAGCTGGAGGTTCATCTGGTAAGCGCTTTTTAATCTCGTTGATGAAATGCTCATAATCTTTAGCAGCAGGAAGTTTGACCTCTGGGTCTATTTTTTGGTTAACTGCGCAGCTATAATAAATAAAAATGGCATCAAAGTATTTAAGTTCAGTGAGTTTGTTCAGAATAGGGGATAAGGGTATATCTTTAGAAAGATAGATAGCATAAGCAATCAAGAGAGAATACAAAGATTGTTTTTCTTCCTCTGGTGCATAAGAAGATTCAACTGCTGCTTCAATTTCAGGAAATAAATCCCAGCGATGTTGAGTTAGAGCAGAAAGAGCAAGTTCTGAAATGAGTTCTAAATCTGAAGTTTTAAGAAAATAATCTGCTAAATCAGGTAAAAGTGGATTAGGTTGTTCAGACCATTGAGCAGAGGCAAAATAGAGCATATAATCTTTATCTTCAGGATAATTTAGAGAAGAAAGATACTGATGAGCAAGTTCAAGATCAAGGTTACGAACAATATATTCTGCCAGAAAGGAGTTTGCTTGATCTCCTTTATCCAGTTCATAATAGCGCAGTATAGACTGTTTTTCCATTTCAGGATTGAAAAATGACCAGAGTCTAATCAATAGGGGGTAATAGCTAGGGTTATTACCAGCCAGTTCTTGTGCTTGAGTAAGATATTCAGGGGAAACTTTTTTATGGTATTGCAGTTCAAAAAGAAAACTCTGAATGTAAGCACGCGGAGAAGGATACCTGTTCTGTAATTCATCAATTATCTTTAAAAGTTCCGCTTCATTTTTTTTCTGTCCGTAAAAGTTATATGCTGCATAGAGTAAATCTTCATCTAAAGGAGTATGTTTCCTGTAATCATCTATTAGTTTCTGGAGTTTTTTTGCTGATATGCCTTTATTTTGATAAAGTTCAAAGGAATTTAAGAGAAATTGTTTTCTGATAGTAGTAGATTGCGGTTCATATTTTAAAGATTGCTTGAAAAATTTATTAGCAGAGACATAGTCCCCATCAAAATAGTAATAGGAAGCTAAGGTATAGGACCAAAAGGCACGATAATTTGATGTTATATTTGAAGAAACCTCATCATTATGCTTGCTGGCACCAGAAGATAGTGCCAGCAAGAAGATACATAAAAGTAGTATATGTTTAGAAGGGGATTTCATTTAATAGTGATAGATTGAGATACCATTTCCAGTTCAAGAAGATAGGGAAGTTTATAGGTAATATTTGGCGCATAGATGATATTATCAATCAAGTAGGCAGTTTTTGTTTTTGCATCCCAAAAAGCAAAGCTCTGGAAAGCTCCACCTACTCCTCCGGATAGTTTCTTGTTAATCCAGTGCCCATACATCTTTAAGCCATCATATTCTGCTATCTTAACTTTTTCGGTAGTGTATTTTTTATCGTAGATTTCATCGCCATCTAAGTATTTTTCCCCTAACATCTGACGGGTGCGATAAATCCAATCTTCGGAGATTTGGTTTTCAGGCATAGATTCATAATAAACGGATACATATTTATCAGGAAGATTTGAGTTAGGATTGGCAGGTTGATAAATAAAGGACAAGAAATGACCTGGTTTATCCTCTTTAAAAACCATATAAAGCACCGGTATCTTAATAGTGAAGGGCAAATCGTCAAAGTAATCATCAGCAATAACTTCATTAAAATAAACTTGATAGGCAAGACGCTGTTTATAGCGATCCAGATAATAGTTAAAGATTTGTTCGTTTCGCTCTTTTACCAGATTTTTAAGAGAAGTTGCATCTTTAGCTATTAAATAGATAATAAGCTGGTCTCGCACATAGAAGTTATTTACTACAAACATTTCTGAACCGTTTTTACGCACCAAATCAATATAACTCGGAGCTAATGTTGAGGTTATAAAAGTTGAGACCCTATCTTTACCATCTAAAGTTCCACAATATATAAGATTCTTATAGTTAGTAAAGTCATTTATTTCAGAACCGTCTTTAAATTCAGTAGCAAAATAGGGCTCATCAATTATAATCTGAATAGTGCGAGTGAGAGATGCATTCAAACTACTTTCTACACTTTTAAGATTATTATCTTCAGCAAAGATATAGATAACATTATCATCTCCAAAGGCAAGAGGTTTGGAGAGATCAACTAAATTTTGATACTTAGTATAGAAATTTTTAGGAGGCTCCTTCGTTGTTTCCTGTTTTTTGCAGGCAACTAGGGAGACCAAAATCAGGATAAGCGTTAGATAAAAGCATTTTTTCATTGTTATTCTCCTTTTTTAAGAAGTTTTGGTAAAAGCTTTAGATAATTTAATCCACTATAAACAGTAAGCAAGGCAACTAGAGAAAACCAGATATTAGCAATAAGCCGAGTTGTAGATTTTAAGGCAATTTCAGGGAACCAAGCCCATAAGAATAGGGCAAGAATAATACCTATCATTTGAAGCGATGTTTTCCATTTACCCAGTTTATCTGCAGGCATTACAATTCCCTGCTTTTTAAGTATTTCACGCATAATGGTTATAACTATTTCACGGAGGGCTATTACAATAAAGATAAGGACAAATAATTTATAAGGTGGTAGAAAGGTTAGAGCTGCAAGAGCAGAGAGGACAATAAGTTTATCCGCTAAGGGGTCAGCAATCTTACCAAAATCGGAAATCACTTTCCATTTCCGAGCCAGATAGCCATCCAAAAAATCCGTAATTGTAGCAATAATAAAGACAAAGAAAGCCCAGATAATATGATTTTCACTCTGGCAAAAAAAGATTAATAATATAAAGACAGGAACCAGAGCTAACCTTATACAGGTAAGAAGATTGGGAATTTTACTCATCAATCCTTGAATCAAGAGGAACTGCTACGGTTATCTTAGAACTTTCCTTGCTCGGGGAGAATAGTTTATTGATAAGTATAGCCGTTATTACAGCAGCAACTAGAGTTATCAATTGAACGAGGAAAAAACTCCAGTTAATTAAAGGAGAAAACTTGTCTAAGGCAATTAAAATGTAATATAGAGCTATATTTATGAGAATGGGTAAAATTAAAAGAAGGGCATTATGTAAACGATTTATTTCACTGGCTCGCACTTTCTCTAATAGAGTTTGGGATTTACCCTGACGATAAATAGCTTCTTTAAGATAAAGATAAAGTCTGGCAAAAACAATCATTAAAAATACAGTTATGGCAATAAAAAAGGTGGTTTGACTCCAGCGAGAATTCAAAAAATCTAATTCCTTTTTGGCTAAAGCCCAGGCTGGACCCTGGTCATCTATATCTTTGGAAGGAACATTATTATCGTGGAAAAACTGCAATGTCAATTCTCGAGCAGAAAAAGAAGAAAGCTCGGGCTTGAAGGTTATAGACAAAATATTGGGGAATTGGTATTCAGTTAAAGTGTTTGGTTCAATTCCCAGCTCTGGATAGTTAGAAAGCATTTCCTGAGCAGCTTGCAGTCCAGATTCCAAGAATAAAGAATCAATTTCAGGTATGGTCTCTAAAAGCTCTCTAGCTAATTGTTCCAGATGGTTAAGATCGTCCATATAAACAAAGATAGGTATTTCAGAGAGATGATTCAAGCGAAATTCTCTACTTTCTAAATATTGATAATGAACATAACTCCAACCTATTAAGACAAGAGTTATTAAGACGAGGATCAAGAAAAAGCTCCGGTTCATTTTTTGTGTCCTTTATAATGAATATGGCAAATAAAGTGATTCCTAAAACCAGCACACTCAATGAGGTCCATTATGTCAAGTGAACTCTTGGAAATCAAAGCTTGTAGTTCTGGAATTCTAAAAGCTGGATATAGCAGTAAAGCATCTCCTTCAATAGCAAGATTTCTTTTTAGAAAAGATAAAATATCTGTCATAGAACACATAACTTCAAAACGACTGATATATTTTGCCGGATAAGGGCTAATTTTCCCTCTTCCTAATGGTTGCCAGGGAGGATTGGAGAGAATTAGAGTATAGGGAGTTTCAGCGGTAAAAGTGCAAAGGTCGGCAACTTGAAATTCGGTTTTCAGACTACAGAGTTCAGCATTATATTTTGCCAGCTCTACAAGATGAGGCTGTATATCCAGCCCCATTATCTTCCAGGAAGGTCTTGCCATTGCTAGAGAGATAGCGATAATACCACAACCTGTTCCTAGGTCCAAAACTTGTTGAGGAGGGCAGTCAGCAAAAAGACTTAAAGCCGTATTTGTCAAACAGATAGCAGCATTAGATATAGCTTGAGCTTCTCTATCTTGATAGATGTAAGTTCCCTGTTCATCAAGGATAACGGCAGTGCAATTTTTCAGTGAGATATCTCCAGCATTTTGTTTAATGCGGACAAGGCTTTTTTAGCAGTTTCTGCTGGTACTTGTACTAAGTAGTTTTCCTCTTCCAGAGATCTGAGTACATTCTTAAGAGTAATTTTTCTCATATTATTACAGTAGGCTCTAGTATTTAGAGAAACGAGCTTTTTCTCTGGATAGAGATGTTGCATATAATCGGAAAAAGATGAATCGGTAGCAATAATCAATTTGTCGTGAGCTTTAATATATTTTTCCATTCCGCTGGTTGAAAGAACTTCATCTGCAACCGCAATAATATCTTCATCACATTCCGGATGGGCAATCATCTTATAATCTGGATACTGGTTTTTTAAACGGTCATAGGCTCTGTGAGTGAAACCCCATTGATGAACAGGACAATAACCATTCCAGACAATAACATTTCTACTGCTTTGTTTAGCTGCCCAGCTACCTAAGTTTTTATCCGGAACAAAAAGAATAGTTTCATTTTCTGGGAAAGAATTGATTATCTGAACTGCGTTAGCGGAAGTGCAACAGACATCGCTTTCTGCTTTTACTTCAGCACTGGAATTAATATAACAAACTACTTTGGCTTCAGGATGAAGAGCCTTAAATTGTCGTAGTTGTTCAGCATTTATCATATCAGCTAAAGGACAACCAGCATCTTCTGCAGGAAGAATGACCTTTGCTTCAGGATTGAGGATAGCTGCGGTTTCAGCCATAAAGCGGACACCGCAAAAAACAATCAATGGAGCCTGACTATTTTTTGCTTGAATGGAAAGTTGTAAGGAATCACCCCGAAAATCAGCCAGGTCTTGAATTGGTACGATTTGATAGTTATGAGCTAAAATAATCGCATTTTTTTCTTTTTTAAGTTTTATAATCTTTTCTTCTATTTTCATTTACAGCCTTTTTAATACCCTGTGTGGCCAAAGCCTCCATCTGCCCTCAAACTTTCATTTAATTGTTCACTTTCTTGAAAGCAAACATCATTTATAACCGGACATATAACTAATTGAGCTATGCGCATTAAGGGATTAATCGTGATAGCTTCTGGGGATAAATTGATTAATATAACTTTGACTTCTCCTCGGTAATCAGCATCAATAGTGCCAGGACTGTTCAGTATTCCCAAACCTATATCTAAAGCTAATCCACTACGAGGTCTAATTTGACCTTCATAACCAGGAGGTATTTCCAGAGCCAAACCTGTTGGTATAGCTGCTCTGGCACCAGGTGCTAAAATTATAGGTTCAGAAATGGTGGCACAAAGGTCCCATCCTGAGCTGGAACTACTCATTTTTTGGGGTGGGACAGCATCAGAATTGAGGCGTTTATAGCGGATATTCATGATTTACGAGTTAACATATATTCAGCTAAGGCATCTAACAGTTCAGCTTTTTCACCAAGAGCGGCAATGCTTTGTCTAGCTTCTTTAATTAATTCCTGCAATTTACTTTTTGATTCAGCTATACCATAAACAGAAGGATAAGTTGCTTTTCCCTCAATTTTATCTTTACCTACACTTTTTCCTAATTCATCAGGAGTCCCTTCAATATCCAGTAAATCATCAGCAATTTGGAAAGCAAAACCAATTTTTTCACCATAATCTTCCAGAGCATTCAATTCGGATTCTGGTGCACCTCCAGCTATAGCACCAAAATGTACGGAAAGTTGAATAAGCTTAGCTGTCTTGTTCTTATGGATATAATCTATGGTTTTTTTATCTACTTTTTTACCTTCAGATACAATATCCATCATTTGACCACCAATTAATCCATTAACTCCAGCCACTTCTGCTAGTTCGCGAACAAATCTGACCCGATGTTCTGTCTTAATTTCTGCTAGAGTGATTAAATCAAAGGAACTTACAAGAAGTGCATCTCCTGCAAGAAGAGCTTGTCCTTCACCAAATAGTATATGGCAGGATTTTTTGCCTCTTCGGAAATCATCATTGTCAATATCCGGAAGGTCATCATGGATTAAAGAATAAGTGTGCAACATCTCAATAGCAGCAGCTACAGGAACAATTTTTTCCACTGTTTTTCTATACATTTCATAAGTGGTCATCGTGAGATAAGGACGGATCCTTTTCCCGCCTGCAAATATAGAATATCGCATAGCTTTATGTATGGTCTTAGGATATTCATCTTTGCGTGGAAGATAACGGTCTAAGATAATATTGACCAGTTCCTGCTTTTCTTTCATATCTTTTTTTAATCGCACTTTTTTATCCATTATTATTTCCCCCAGATTCAGGTTGATTGAAAGTTGCTGAAAGTTGGTGGATTTTGAGCTCTGCTTGTTCCAGAGTTTGTTTACATCTGGTTAATAAAGCAATTCCCTCTTCATAAAGTTTTATCATTTCCTCCAAATTTAACTGTCCACCTTTCATTCTCTCTATGATCTCTTCAACTTTTTGCAGGTCTTGTTCTAATGAATATTCATCTTGTATTTGAGCTGTTTGCATCTATTTTCTCCTCAATTTATTGACTAATAATCTATAATATATAATCACTTAGTAAATATAGCCAAAATCAATCCTTTGTCAAGCTCAATGGTTAGGGAAGAAGAAATCACTATATTGCTTATTCCTCTGGTATGAAATTGACTTAGCGTCAAATTCTTCAAAGGGAAAAATAATCCTTCGGAATCTTTGATAGTGGATTCTGCACTCCAAGAAAAGAGAGATAATAGGCTGCCTTCATACCCTTTAAATTGGGATTTTTTCCCCAAAAATAAAACAACCTGTTTTTCTGACTCTATTCGTGCTGGTATCTTTTCACTATTAAGTAAAGCTAGGTTCTGCAACAATCCCAGAGAATGGTCAAAACGATTAGTTAGTCCATTTATAATAATGACTTGTTTGATATTATGTTCCAGGCACCATAAAACAGCCAGTTCGGTATCAGTATGATTCTTTTGCATCTCATAATTAATTTTTTTGGTATTCGGATACTTTGCAAGTAGCTCAGGTGATACCGTATCCATATCTCCTACAATAAGGTCTGGCTCAATTCCCAATTTATTTACTCTATTTAATCCTGCATCTACGGCAATTATAAAATCTCTATTATAATCTATGTTCTTATAGAAAGAAAATATCTCGTTCGGACTGGTGGTTGTAAAAAGCCAGGCTGTATCTGCTTCTTTCTTCATCTTATAACCATATTATAATAGCTGAGGTCCTGTCTATTTAAATAGTAAGCAGGATTTACTGGTGCTCCATTATGATAAACTCCATAATGCAAATGAGGACCCGTAGACATTCCTGTGCTTCCAATCAAGCCAATTATTTGACCCTTACAAACAATATCACCAAGCTGAACTTTACTTCTATAGAGATGTCCATATAGGGTTCTGTAGCCATCTTTATGGTCTATGGTAATCACATTTCCCCAACCGTCATCCGATTCCACTCTGGAAACTATGCCTTCTGCAGTAGCATAGACCGGAGTGCCAGTTTGATTGGCTATATCAATTCCCTGATGCCATATTGCTCCACCCAGAATGGGATGAATGCGTAATCCCCAATTGCTGGAAATTTCACCAAAAGTAGGTAGGATAGAAGGTATACTTTTCAATTCATCCTCACTTAAATAGTCGCTTCCTAAAGAAGTTCCATTTGAATCCAGGTAAGTTAAACGATTTTTTATCACTTCCAATTTAATTTCTATGGCAGAAAGCTTTGTATCCAAAGCAGGATGAACTAAAAGTTTATTCACTGGCTGAAGATTTTCGCTGTAAGAAGGATAATTAATTTCCCTACTGGCGGATTTTATCTTTAATGAATCCAGTAAAGCATTAATTGAATCAAGTTGAGTATTGAATTTTTCCAGTTCGCTTTGCAGGTATTGATTTTCGGTTTCTAAGCGGTGAATTCTATTGAGGTTTTCCTTATCAGGACCGCGGAAAGCAGCAATACAAAGAAGTATAATTCCAACGATAATGACCAGTAAAATCGCATATAAAAGCCAGGGTTGTACCTTAAAGCTGCGCGAATTACCCAAGCTTTCAAAACTGATTTTGATACGCCGATCAGGAAAAATCTCCGGTTCCCAAACCGATATTTTATTATCGTCTCTCATTTTTTACTTCACCGTGTTAGAAATAATTATCTCATCCATCAGCTATTTTCTCTTACCATTAAAATCTGAATGGCGTCCCGTAGGGGGATCGAACCCCTGTTGCGTGACTGAGAATCACGAGTCCTAGGCCACTAGACGAACGGGACTAACTATCTCAAACACAATTAAATGGCGACCCCTAGGGGAATCGAACCCCTCTTACAAGAATGAAAATCTTGTGTCCTCACCGATAGACGAAGGGGTCGCTATGGTGATCCAGGTTGGAATCGAACCAACGACTCTCTGCTTAAAAGGCAGATACTCTACCGCTGAGTTACTGGACCGAAACTACATATTTTAATCCATAAATTTATAAATTATCCTATTGTCAAGCCAAAAATAGTGTTATTTTCTTTTCTTACCTACTTAACCTTCATAATATATAGCTTCTTACTAATTATTAAAAAGAAATTTATAAATATCTATCTTTTTCCTTCTAACTTTCATAACCTTCTAATTTTTGTTCATTCTCCATTCTTGATTGCCATATATTTGCCATCTTCCCTGGTCAAAATAATAATAGGAAGCATCACCAAAGGTGTCTGGTTCTGAAAAACTTACAGTTTCAGTAGCTGACTGATAGGTCATAGTCATAAATACCGTTGCATATTCATTATCTATATATATCTGTGAGATATCGCAGGAGAGTAGTTGATATCTTTTTCGGCGTTCATTCCATAGAAATCTTAATTCATCACGATACATTCCATTATGTCTGAAATCATTATGTACATACTCCATTATACCATTAATATCATTCCAGCTGAAATCATAAGAAATATCGTAAATAATGTTTCTTATCTCTTCTTCATCCAGAATTGCGGAATTAGTATCACAAGCACAAAGAGCTATTATTACTAAAAGCAGTAATATTCCTATCTTTTTCATCGCTTTAACTTCAACTCAACTAATATCTCAATATGCCAGGTTTGAGGAAACATATCAAACGGTTGAATGCTGGTAATTTCATATAAACCACTATCCAATAAAAGAGTTAAGTCTCTCCGAAGAGTGATGGGAGAACAGCTAAGGTACAGAATATGGGGCAATTGAACTTTGATAATTTCTTCCAGAACGGATTTTTGGACTCCAGTTCGGGGTGGATCTAGAATTATCACCTCGGGAGAATAGTTGCGGTAAACATCCGGATGATTAAGTATTTTGGGTAGAAGATCTTCCGTCTGTCCACAAAGGAAAGTAACATTGGAGATATTATTTAATTGACAGTTGTATCTTCCATCTTCAACAGCATCAGTTAATTCTTCTATACAAAAAACTTCTCTAGCTCTAGCTGCGAGGGATAATCCTAAAACTCCAATGCCTGAAAAGGTATCCAGAACAGTATCTTGAGCTAACACTTTATCAGCTATATCTCTGATAATTAATTGCAGTATATAAGAATTAACCTGCCAGAACGACTTATAGTGGATCCTAAATTTTAAATTATCTAATTCTTCTGTAATCCAAGGGCTCCCATATAGAATTTTTTCTTCATTACCCAAAATAACATTTCCACTTTCCCGATTGATATTCTGAATAATTCCAGAAAGATTAGGAAATTCACTGGTCAATTTCTTCACCAATAGATTACTGAAAGGCAATTTAGCACTTCTGGTGACCAGAATAAGAAGTATCTGTTTTCTATCTTTTGAACAACGAAATCCAATATGTCTTAAAGTTCCAGTATGATTGATTTCATCATAAGGTTGGACCTTTGCGTTATCCATCAATTCCAGACAGCGATTAGCGATAAGGTCAAATTCAGCAGGATGTAAGAGACAAGTATGATGAGCCACTATTTTATGTGACCAACGTTCGTAAATACCGTATTCCAGACCAGTTTCTCCTTTTCCAACTGGCATAAAGGATTTATTACGATAATGCTGAGTAACAGGTGAAGCTATGGTATCTAAAATATTAATTTCGGGAGCAAGAGGCTGGATTAACTCTCTTACCAGTTTGGTTTTATATTTTAACTGAGTTTCATAGGAAAGATGTAACCAATCGCAACCTCCACAAAAAAGAGGTGGTCCAAAGGAAGGACAGCCTGGCTCAATTGTTCCTGGTCCTCTTTTAATATATTTCTGGATTTTAGCGAAGGCTACATCCTTTTTTGGGGATACGATCTGAACTTCTACTTGATCTCCAATAGCAGTATAGGGAACAAAGATAGCTTTGCCTTCAGCATATCCTATTCCAAAGCCTCCTGAAGCAATTTTTTCTATGTTTAGCTTAACGAGAACCTTCCTATTACATCATTTTACGGAGTCTTTCTATTCTTTTTTCAACCGGAGGATGCGTAGCAAAAAGGGTAGCTGGACCTCTATAGTTAATTTTAGCGATGGTATAAGCATCTTTTTTGGTGGGTGGAACGAACTTATTGCTAATCTTTTCCAGAGCTATCATCATCTGAACAGGTGAGGTTAATCGGGCTGAACCAGCATCAGCAGCATATTCACGATGACGAGAATAGGCACAGATGGCAATATTGGCAAAAATCATCAAGATATTTTGAATTATAATAGCAAAAAAGATCTGAGTTCCTCTTCCAAAACCTTCCTCTCTACTTCTTCCTCCACTAAGTAATATAGCCAGAAGATTGGAGATGAAGAAGACAAAGGTATTTAAAGTGCCCATCAGAAGAGTTGTAGTGACCATATCTCCTTCAGTGATATGAGTCATTTCGTGGCCTGCAACAGCAGCCAGTTCATCAAGGTTAAGATTTTCCATTATTCCGCTGGAAAAAGCAATTAGAGAGCTGTTACGATTTGCTCCAGTGGCAAAAGCATTATTATCCGGAGAAGGATAAATTCCTATTTCAGGCATCCTTATATGTTTATAAGCTGCCATATCTTCTATTGTTTCATAGAGAGCAAGGGCTTTTCCTGTGGCATTTTCTCGCGTGATAGGCATTATTCTATAGGATGCTTTTGCCATAGGTTTGCTCATAAAAAGTGAGATAAACGATCCAGCAAAACCAAAGATGGCACAATAAATCAATAGTGATATGATATCACTAGGTTTAATTTTTAATAGCTGAAGTATTATACCTAATACAAACAGCACCAGGAAGTTAACGGTTAAAAATAACCCCCACCGTTTTAAAATAGCTTTCATTGAATTAAACTCTCCTTATTTTAATAATAACATTTTACGCGTGCATAAATAGGCACCATTTCGCATTCTATAATAATATACTCCACTGCTTACAATTTTCCCCTTATTATCTAAACCATCCCAGGAAATTTTATTAGTTCCAGCAGCAAAATAACCATTTACCAGATTCCTCACTAATTCACCTTTCTGATTATATATATCTATCATCACTTTTCCAGGTGAGGCAAGGGAGAAATGAATTTCGGTGGATGGATTGAAAGGATTGGGATAGTTTTGTCCCAGGTAAGTGACAGGTGCTGAAGGAGGATTATCTTCAATACCAGTAACCGTAAAAGAGAAGGAGGAAGTAGTATCACTTTCTACATCTCCATAAAGTGCTGTAGCATAATATAGATGAGTTCCCATAGGAATAGAAACATCTTGCCAGGTTATCGTCATAGCAGAAGGAGCATTATGAACTACTACATCATCACGATAAATGTTATATCCTGTCAATCCTTCTGGAAGAACAACATTAGCTTCGGTCTCAAATCCAACCGTTATCTCCAAACTATTAAGGTTTAGCACTGTATGTTCAAATACCAAAGGTGGCAAGGGCTCTGATATCTGAAAATCAGATTTAAAACGAGCCGTGAAATAGTTCCCATCTGTGCGTGAATTGGGAATGCCAGTAATATTTAGTAGATAAGAATATACAGGCAAGCCGATGTAATCTACATCATAAAAAACAGTGCGGAAATAGGCAGTATTATCGCCACTCTCATCTATAATCATATAGACACTTCCATTGGCAAAAGTCCCCGTGGGCTCAAAGAATCTGATATCTGAAATTCTAACTAATCGCGATTCATAGGTCTCAAAATCATCTAGAAACTGAACAAGATCAATGTCTATCGGAGTTATAGTATTTCCTGTAGAACTGGGAACTCCAGGATCTACGAAAGGAACTAATTCCAGCATCCCTCCAAATTCAGTCAGAGTTCCCGTTAAATTAGTTATTCCATCTCCAATCTGATATTCAGTAGTAATGATTCCATTGTTGTCATCAATCAAAATACCAGCAGTTGCATCCTGCACAAATTTTTGATGACGATAACTTTGAGTAAAACTTACTAAAACTTCGCCTGTCAAACAATAAAATCCATCTAAAGGGGATTGACGCAAGGCAGAAAGATTATTGACCATTACGGGGAAGGTATAGGTGGCAGAACTAACGGTAGAATATTCAGCAGGACTTAAATAAGCTATAGCCTTAACGGTAGTAGTGGTGGAAATAGTTATAGGAGCTGTATACAAAGTAGAGTTGAGGTCCGGAATGGTTCCATCCAAAGTATAATATATATTAACATCCGGAGTGGAGCAGGATATGGTTAGTGAAAAACTCTGTATATAGTATCCTGAAGGGTGACTGAAGACAGGTGCATCAATTGGTCCCGCTGGATCAGAAAAATCATTTAAAGTTCTTGGGGTGAAATATTCTCCTTCCGTTCGTGAGTTAGGGATGCCAGTAATATCTTTAGTTGTGGTTGGAATGGGCGTGCCTATGTAATCTACATCGTAAAAAGTGGTTCGGATATTGTAAGTTGCAGTAGGATCGGTGGTTGGATATACTGTTCCATTAGCAAAGTTACCACTCGGATTGGTAAAATTAACATTTAAAACTTTTACTACTCTGGATTCATATGTATCAAAATCATCAAGCAATGCTTGATAGGTTACAATTATTGGAGTTATTATATTGTCGGTTGAAGTGGCAGGACCAGAATTAATTACAGGAACAAATTGAAGCATACCTCCATATTCACTAATTTTTCCTGTTATTCCGGTTATTCCATCACCTATATTATAAGTTGTGGTTATCACTCCATTATTATCATCTATAAGGATTCCAGCATCTTCATCTTGTACATATTTCTGATGACGGAAGCTTTGTTGGAAAGTTAAAATTACCTCTCCTGTAACCTGGTAGACAGTTACACCATCAGCAGGTTGTGAACGAAGAGTGCTCAGGTTTTCCACTGTTAAAGGGAAAGTATATATTGCCGTTGTAACAGAGCTATTAGTCATTTCAGGAGCAATAGCGATAGCTTTCAAAGTTGTAGTAACCGAGATGGTGAGGGGAGCAGTATAAAGTGTTGATGAGGAAGAAGGTATGCTGCCATCAGTGGTATAATAAATACTGGCATTAGGAGTAGCACAGGTGATAGTGACAGTGACAGGAGCGGTATAAATTCCACCAGCAGGATCGAAGACGGGAGGAGCAGTGACATTGCCACCATTAGGAGTAAAAGTATGCATTCCAAGGTCGGTTATATAGTCTTGAGCTTGAACTATCCATTCACTATCGTCTGCATTAGTTCCAGCAGAAGAAGTCCAATCAATATTTCCTTGAATGACAGTAGGTTTCCGTATTAAAGTATGATTCAAAGTTGCAGCCGGGACACCAGCAACACTCCAGCCGGAATTATTTCCCGGATCATTCTGATATATGCCAATGATATCAATCATAGTGGTCCCGTGAAAAAGTCCTACACAGTCGTTACCATTATAGTTAGTAACAGTTGAAGTTACATCAGCAATGCTCAGAATAGCAGCACTTGCCTGTGGATGAGCAATAACGAAAACTTCATTGTTTTGCAGGATTCCCGTAGGAGTTAAAATATTTGAGGTACTCCAGGTTCCACCATTGGATGCAAGTTTTATCGTATATTGAGAAAGATCCACAGGTGCACCGGTGCCATTGAAAATTTCCAGTGCTTTATTATAGGATGAACCCTCCACATATTCGCTAATGAAAATGGTCTGAGCATAAGGTTGAGCATAAAGAATGATAGTGCTCAATAAAAATAATGCAGCAAGTATGAGATATCGTTTCATTTTGAAACTCCTTCTTTCTCTTGGACCGAATTATATTCTGTCCTATTTTGTTCTGACAAGAATCTATTCTTATAAGAAAATCATTATTCTAAATTTGCTGAATAAGGCAAGGAAAATTTTATCTCTTTCTGATAAATAAACGATGGGATTGTTTTTATTACCTGAGACTAATGAATAAGTTCTTGTCGTTCCTACAGTTGTTTTATCTATTAAGTTCTTTAATTATATAGGTGCACTAGGTATATGCTATCTTCACAAATATTTTTCTTTTTCGCTCTTCTATAATGTCCCATTTTCCCACTTCCTTTTAATATATAACTTATGTCCAGCTTATGTCCAGCTTATGTCCAGCTTATGTCCAGCTTATGTCCAGCTTATGTCCGAAAGCGGACATTACTTCCCTATAAGTAGTTCATCATCTTTATTATTATAATAAACAGTGGCTTGAACTTACTATTTTTCAGCTTATTGAAATTTAAGAGTTTAGTTTTTCTTACCAGTAAATATATATTGCCTATCAATTTTATCACATTTTATAGTTCTATGAGAGCTAGTATCAAAAATAGGTGGTAGATTTTTATTATTATAAAATCAGGAGAAGCTGGTTCAATACCATATCTAGCTCAAAATGATAAGCTAAGCGAACAATATAAAGTAAATTTTTTAACTAATCCACATATTAAAAAAGGAAAAGCATAAATGTTTTGTAAAATGAGGTTATCACTACATCTCTAAAGAAATAAACTTTTTTTACCAGGAGATTAGATAAGGTTATTTCCTGCAATTTGATATAATAACAAGGCATATTAAAACTTATCATCATATTATACCTTATTTATAATAATATTTAAATCTGTTTATTGAGTCTTATCAAGTGCTAAATAATTTCCCCTTTTCTTTCTCTAACTATAACAATGCCATTAGCTTATCAATCATTGAAGAAAATCACAATATAGGTTTTGAACTTGACAGATTAAACCTAGAAGAAATTAATGATAAGAAAAATTATTTAAGACTTAAAATATTAATCTATTTTAGAATTATGGAGACTCTTAATGGAATATCCCTTTTCTCGGATAGAACCTAAGTGGCAAAAAATCTGGCGTGAGAAAGGAATCTTTCATCCGGAAGATTTTCCTTCCCAACCTAAATATTATGTTTTGTCTATGTTTCCCTATCCATCAGGAATCTTACACTGCGGTCATGTTTCCAATTATGCGATAAGTGATTCTATTGCAAGGTTAAAAATGATGGATGGTTATGCAGTGTTACAGCCTATGGGATTTGATTCCTTCGGTATGCCAGCGGAAAATTATGCCATAGAACACAATTCTCATCCTCGCATAACTACGGAAGAAAATATAGAAGCAATGCATCGTCAGTTTGATTCTCTGGGTTTTGGTCTTGATTGGGAAAGAGAAATAAGCACCTGTCGTCCGGATTATTATGTCTGGGGACAGTATCTTTTCAAGAAATTATATGAGAAGGGATTGGTCTATCGTAAAAAATCTTGGCAAAACTGGTGCGAAAATTGTCAGACTATTCTAGCTAATGAACAAGTAGTGAATGGAACCTGTTGGAGATGCCATAAGCCAGTTACTCAAAAAGAACAGGAACAATGGTTTTTCCGAATTACTGCCTATGCCGAAGAGCTTTTAGATTTTAGCCAGGTGATTGATTGGCCCGAAAATGTCATTACTATGCAAAAAAACTGGATAGGTAAAAGTGAAGGAACTTTGATAGATTTTCCTTTAGAAGATGGTGCTGACTTAATTCAGGTCTTTACTACTCGTCCTGATACGATTTATGGCGTAACTTTTATGGCTCTTCCTCCGGAACATCCTCTGGTGCAAAAATGGCTGAAAGAAGCACCAGAAAATATAGCTCTTAAAGAGTTCTGCGATAGAGTTATAAACGAAGATAAAATTTCTAGAGAAGCTGTAGATACTATTAAAGAAGGAATGTTTAGTGGTCGCTACTGTCTCAATCCTTTGAATGAAGAAAAAATTCAAATTTGGATAACTAATTATGTGGTTATGGATTATGGAACTGGAGCCGTGATGGCTGTTCCTGCTCACGATGAAAGAGATTTTGAATTTGCTCGTAAATATGGCATTCCTATAAAATTGGTGATCCAGAATCCAGAACAAACACTTAGTTTAGAAACAATGGAAACAGCTTATATAGATTCAGGGATAATGGTCAATTCTGGTCCTTTTGATGGTATGAATAGCGAAGAAGCTAAAAAAGCCATTTCTCTATATCTGGAAGAAAAAGGCTATGGTAAAATAACTTGTGCTTATAGATTGAAAGATTGGTGCATTTCCCGTCAGCGTTACTGGGGCAATCCCATTCCGGTTATCTATTGCCCTAACTGTGGTATAGTTTTAGTTCCTGATGAAGATCTTCCTGTTCTTTTACCCGATAATGTGCAGATTGGCAAGACCACTCGCAATCCTCTTCTTTCAGTTCCAGAATGGTATAATGTGAAGTGTCCTCAATGTGGAGCTGATGCAAGAAGAGAAACTGATACAATGGATACCTTTGTAGATAGTTCTTGGTATTATGCTCGTTATACTGATCCTAAGAATGATAAAAGACCTTTTGATCCGGATAAAGCTAATTTCTGGCTTCCCGTAGACCAATATATTGGCGGAATAGAACATGCTTGTATGCATCTGCTTTATTCCCGCTTCATCTGTAAATTTATGCGTGATCTTGGTTGGATAAAATATGATGAACCCTTTCTCCGTTTGCTCACTCAAGGTATGGTGCTTAAAGATGGTGCTAAAATGAGTAAATCAAGAGGTAATGTGGTAGATCCTAACTATATTATTGATCGCTATGGAGCAGATACGCTCAGAGTGTTTTTGTTATTTGCTTCTCCTCCGGATAAAGATGTAGAATGGAGTGATGAAGGTATTATGGGAGCTTTTCGTTTTTTGAATAGAATCTGGAGATTGATTGATGAAAACCTGGAACTCATAAAGAAAGGTTCTGCACTTGGACCTGATTACAAGCAAATTTCCCCAGCTATGCGAAACCTGCTCTATAGGATGCACAAAACTATAAAAAAATGGAGAGAAGATTGTTTAGATAGAATGCAATTCAATACAGCTATCGCTGCTGTGATGGAATTTCTCAATGACTGTCTGGCTATAAAAGACTTGGAAAATCTTTCAGATAATGACCTAGCAGTTTATGCTCAAGCTTGTGCAATCTTTCCACATTTGATTTATCCTTTTGCTCCACACCTAGCTGAAGAACTCTGGCAAAAATTGGGTAATGAGAGACTGTTGCATGAATCTGGTCTACCTAATTATCAAGAACGCTTTCTTCAGTTAGATAAGATAACTTATGTTATTCAAGTAAATGGGAAAATCCGTGGAAAGATAGAAGTTGAACCAGATCTCAGTGAAGAAGAGCTTAAACAGCTAGCTCTGGCAGTTGATAATGTAAAACGCCATATATCAGACAAGGAAATAAAAAAAATAATTGTAGTTCCAGGGAAAATGGTTAGTATTGCAGTGGGAACATAACCCATATTAACTATATTATATAAAGATTAAATAAATTAGGAGGAAAAATGTGTCATCACTTTGAATCTTATAACCTTAAGGAAGATTGCTGCTCTCACCAGCACCATTATTGCAACCATAATGCTCCTCATCATTATTGCTGTTGGAGCCCTCATTTCCATCACTACGGTTGGGATGAAGATTATTGTAGGGGTGGAAAACATCATAGTAAATGCTATTCCGAACATCATCACCATCATCACGAAGCACCACATTTTGCTCATTACTATGAATGCTGTTCTCAACCCTCAAAAGAAAAACTGCTGAAATTTAAAAAGCATCTGGAGAGAATCATTCAAAAGATTGACCAGCAACTGGCAGAAGAGGAAGAATCGGAAAACTAATGGAAGCAAATCAGGAAAAAGAAATTCAAGCCAATTTGGATAAAATCCATCACAGGATAGTTGTTTTAAGTGGTAAAGGTGGAGTAGGTAAAAGCTTTATTGCCACCAATCTTGCTTATGGCTTAGCTTTACAGGGGAAAACTGTTGGTCTGCTTGATGTAGACATTCATGGTCCTTCCATTGCAAAACTCACTAATATAGAAGGTAAACCTATTCCCATTGACCCCATAAGTGGAAAACCTACACCTATTCAAGTTCTTTCTAATCTATATGTACTTACTCTAGCATCCATTCTAAAATCGGACAGCGCAGCTGTTATCTGGAGAGGTCCAATGAAGTTATCTCTCATCCGTCAGTTTTTTAGTGATTTTGAATGGAAAGAACTGGATTATTTGATCGTAGATTGTCCCCCTGGTACAGGCGATGAACCTTTAACTGTAATTCAGACCTTAGGAAAAGTAGATGGAATGGTGATTGTTACCACTCCACAGGATTTAGCCTTACTTGATGTGAAAAAGACGGTTGATTTTGCTGAAAAAATGAATGTCCCCATACTCGGTGTAGTGGAAAATATGAAATATTTCCGCTGTCCGCATTGTGGACAAACCACTAAGATTTTTAATGGCAATCAATTGGAAGAGCTAATATTTCAGCATTCTCTAGACCTACTTGCTGAATTGGATATGGACCCTGATATCTCAAAATCTGCAGATGAGGGAAAGCCTTATATCTATTTTTACAATAAAAAAGATTCTGCTAAAGCTCTTATGGAAGCTGTCTATAAGATAGTAAAAAAAGTAGAAGATAACGACAATCCGGAAAAGTAAGATAAAGCAATTGACAATTATGCTAATATAAAAAATTTGGGAATTTGTAAAGTTGTTATAATAATAAGGAGTAAGATAGATGAAAAAGGGAATTCATCCCAAATATGATGTTGCCACCGTACATTGTGTTTGTGGCAATACTTTTCAGACTCGTTCAACTAAAGGCGATTTACAGGTGGAAATATGCAATAAATGCCATCCTTTCTACACTGGTAAACAAAAGATTATTGATAGTGCAGGAAGAGTTGAAAAATTTATCAGGAAATATAATCTGAAAACAGACGAAAAATAGTTAAGAAGCTATTTTAACGCCATTTCGCCGCAAATAAGAGGTGGAGAAATGGCGTTTTTGTATCTAGATTATGTATTGTTAAGGATTTAGATGGCACCAAAAAAAGAAATAAGCGTAGGCGGACAGGCTGTTATTGAAGGTGTAATGATGAGAGGTCCGGATGTAATAGCTACAGCAATTCGGAGAAAAGATGGAACTATAGAACTATTTAAAGAGCATTTTGAGACTAAAGCTAAAAAGGGAACTTTTCTGGGACTTCCGATCATTCGTGGATTTGTTTCTTTAATAGAAATGCTGATCATAGGAATGAAGACTTTGACTATTTCTGCAAATAGAGCAGAGTTGGATCTAAAATCCGATAACCCTAATACCAATACAGCTTCTAAAGAAAAATCCAAAACAGCTCAACAGCTGGAAAATCTTTTGAGCTATGTGATTGCTTTTGCTCTGGCTTTTATCATATTTGGCTGGTTACCTTACTGGCTTGCTGATATTTTTGGTCTTGCTCGTCAGAACTTTTTCTTCAATCTATTTGCAGGTATTTTTCGGGCAGTTTTCTTTATTATATATATCTGGCTCATCAGTAAAATGAAAGATATCCATCGCATTTTCCAATATCACGGTGCAGAACATAAAAATGTTAATGCTTATGAAAAAGGTATTCCGCTGGAGATTCCTCAAATTCAGGCAAATTCAACTATTCATCCTCGATGTGGAACCAGCTTTATTTTCTTTGTTCTGCTGCTTTCTATTATAATTTTTGCCCTAGCAGATACGATTGTATCTGCTTTTATCCTACATAGCAAGATACCTTTGGCTACTAGATTAGCTTATCATATCGTGATTTTATTGCCTCTAGTTGGAGGTGTGAGCTATGAAATCCTTAAATTCAGCGGTAAAAATATAAATCATCCATTGGTTAAGATATTAACTATTCCAGGAATGGCGTTACAGAAGATTACTACACAAGCACCAGATGATTCTATGATTGAAGTAGGTTTGGTTGCAATGAAAGCTGCATTAGGAATGGACCTAGCTGGACACAATGTTAAGATTATAAAAGATGTTACCTAAAGAAAAACTTAAAAATTATAAGCAGGAACTGGAAGAGCTGCAAAAAACTCTTTCTGACTCCTCTATTATCAGTGATACCAATCGTTATAAAGCATTAAGTAGACGGTATAAAGAGCTAGAAGAGATTTGCTCGGAGTGGTCTCATTATCAGAAACTGCAAAAACAGATTGAAGATACTAATAGTTTGTTACAAACGGAATCTGATCCAGAACTGGAAGCTCTAATTAAAGAAGAATTGACTGAACTGGAAAATAAAATTCAAGCAAGTGAAGCTAAAATTAGAGAATTACTGATACCTTCCGATCCTAATGACCACAAAAATGCCATTGTGGAAATTAGAGCCGGAACCGGAGGTGAAGAAGCAGCTCTTTTTGCTGCTGACCTCTTTCGGATGTATAGTTATTATGCTGAAAAAAAGGGATGGAAAATCCAGATATTGGATGTAAACGAAACAGAATTAGGTGGATATAAGGAAATTGTTTTTTTACTTAGTGGTGAAGATGTCTATGCTCATATGCGATTTGAAAGTGGGGTTCACAGAGTTCAACGTATACCTGTAACTGAGTCCAATGGCAGAATTCATACCTCAGCTGTTACCGTAGCAGTTTTACCTGAGGCTGAAGATATTGATATAGATATAGATGAAAAAGATTTGCGGATAGATGTATATAGAAGCACTGGACATGGTGGGCAGAGTGTTAACACCACTGATTCGGCAGTCAGGATAACCCATATTCCCACTGGAATCGTAGTCACCTGTCAGGATGAAAAATCCCAGATTAAAAATAAGGCTAAGGCACTGAAGGTACTGCGATCAAGACTGCTGGATGCTGAAATTATGCGTCAAGAACAAGAGATTGCTCGTTCTCGTAAAGCTCAAGTGGGAACCGGAGATCGTTCTGCTAAGATTCGGACCTACAATTTCCCTCAATCCAGAGTTACTGACCATAGAATTAACTTGACAAGCTATGACCTTGAATCTTTTATGAACGGTGAGATTGATGATTTTATTCAGGCTTTAAGATTAGCCTGGCGAAATGAAAAAGTGAAAGAATAAATGTCTGTTTTACAAATCATACTCTGGTGCCTGATTTTTCTTGCCCTGATGCTATTTGCTTTTCTATTTGCTGGTTTTGAAAATGGCGTTATCTCTATAAATCAGCTGGAACTGGAAAGTAAAGCGAAGAAAGATAAATCAGCAGCTAAACTTTTGGCTATGGTTAGACAACCCGATAAGGTTTTAGGTACTACTCTCTTAGGCAATAATATTGTAACCATTCTTATTGCATCACTTGCTACTTATGTAGTAGATAGATATATCGTAAGTTTTAATGCAAGATACACCTCATTAATCGTGGGAGCTATTGTTCTTATTTTTTGTGAAGTAGTCCCTAAAACCTTGTTTAGAGATTATTCGGATATATTAGTTCCAGCGGTAGCTCCTTTTATGCGAGGAGTCTATACTATTTTAAAACCGCTGGTTACTTGTGTTTCCTGGATGAATACTCATCTCAGAAAAATGCTTAAAATTACAGAAGGAAATAGTTTTGATTATCTTACCAAAGATGATTTAACCTATTTGCTTTCTGTGACTGAAGCTGATGCCTCTGAAGAACCTCAAATAGAAATGATTGAAGATGCCCTGGATTTTACTGAGCAGGCGGCTAAAGATATAATGGTCCCACGCACTGAATTGGTAGCCATTCCTGCCACAGCTACTGTTTCTGAAGCAATAGCAATAGCTCGGGAAGAAGGATTTACACGCTATCCCGTTTATGGTAAAGATATTGATGATATTGTGGGCATACTTATAATATATGATTTTCTTAAAAAAGAATGCTCACCTGATACACTGGTGAGTAAATTGACTCATAAACCCTTCTTTACACCAGAAAACACTAATCTAAGTGTTCTCTTAAAGCAAATGCAAAAATATCATCGTAGCATAGTTATTGTGGTGGATGCTTATGGAGGAACTTCCGGTATTGTTACTATGGAAGATATTTTAGAAGAAATAGTTGGTGAAATTGCAGATGAATATGATGAAGAAGAAGAGCTGGAAGAAGTCGAGCAATTAACTCCGGATACCTGGTTAGTTCCAGGGGATATAGAAATTGACCGTTTAGCTGATGAATATGACATCCATTTACCTGAAGGAGATTATCAGACAGTTGCAGGTTTAATTCTGGACCGTCTTGCTAAGATACCTCATCAAGGTCAAATCATCAATGTAGAGGGCTATAGAATTCAAGTTTTACAAGTAACCGAACGTAAAATCCTGAAAGTAAAAATACATAGAATTAAACAACGAGGTAAGGTATGAAATTGATGGAATGTGTTCCAAATTTCAGTGAAGGAAGAGATCAAAGTATAATTGATGCCCTAGCTAATGCAATTAAATCGGTTAATAATGTGGTACTTCTGGATGTTGACCCGGGAGCGGACACCAATCGTACGGTTATTACTATGGCAGGTGAACCAGAAGCAGTTTTAGAAGCGGCATTTCAAGCTATTAAAACCGCCACGGAACTTATAGATATGCGTAATCATCAGGGAGAACATCCTCGGATGGGAGCAACCGATGTTTGTCCTTTCATACCTATTTCTGATATGACAATGGAAGAATGCGTGGAATATGCTCGGCGTCTGGGGAAAAGAGTAGGTGATGAATTGGGTATTCCCGTCTATCTTTATGAATATGCCGCAACTAAAGAGGAATGGCATAATCTTTCTAATATCCGTGCAGGAGAATATGAAGCTCTACCAGAAAAAGCCAAAGATCCTGCCTGGAAACCTGATTTTGGACCTCATACCTTTAATGCTAAATCTGGTGCTATTGCTATTGGAGCAAGAGAATTCCTTATTGCCTATAATATCAATCTAAATACACGGGACAAGAAAAAAGCCAGTGAACTAGCTGCTATTATCAGAGAAAGTGGAAGACCTGCCAAAGATGAAAAAGGTCGTATTCTTAAGGATGAGCAAGGTAATAAAGTTATTATACCAGGATTATTCCAACATTGCAAAGCAGTAGGTTGGTATATTGAAAGTTATAAAAGAGCCCAGATTAGTATTAATTTGACCAATTATAAAATCACACCTCCCCATATAGTGCTGGAAAAAGTGCGTGAACTTGCCTCGGAAAGAGGTATCGTGGTTACTGGAAGTGAACTTGTGGGTTTAATTCCCAAGACAGCTATACTGAACGCAGGCAAGTTTTATCTGGAAAGAATGGGAGAAAGCACCGGTCTTCCAGAAAGAATGATTATGGAAACTGCTATCCAATCTATGGGTTTAGCAGAACTTGCTCCCTTTGATCTGGATAAAAAAGTTATAGAATATGCTATTGCAAAGAAAAATAGACTCAGTGCAATGAGTCTGGAATCTTTTGCTGACTTACTTTCTACTGCTACTCCAGCTCCTGGAGGAGGTAGTGTTGCTGCCTATTGTGCTGCTCTTTCTGCTGCTTTAACTGCTATGGTTTCCAATCTTACTATAAATAAAAAAGGTTATGAATCCGTACAGGATAAAGTGCATCAACTAGCACCAAGTGCACAGGAAATAAAACTTCAAGCTTTACAATTGACTGATGAAGATACCGATGCTTTCAATGCTATGATGGAAGCAAGTCGTTTACCTAAAAAGACAGAGGAAGAGATTGCCTTGCGAGAGAAAAAGTTAGCAGAAGCAATGAAACAAGTCATCATAGTGCCTTTGAATACTATGGAAGTGGCATATCAGGCTTTAGAACTGGCAGATGAAATAGCCAGAATCGGTAATACTAATGCACTTTCTGATGCGGGAACTGCTGCTCTAACTGCCTTAACTGCTGTAAAATCAGCATATTACAATGTCCAGATTAATCTCCCACAAATTGAAGACAAAACTTTCAAAGAAGAAATTCAAAACAAAGCTTTGAATCTGCTTAAACAAAGTGAAACTCTAGCTTCTCAGATAGAGTCATTTGTATCTAAGAAACTGACGAATGCTTAATAACTTTATTGCAGTGCATATTATAGTATTATTATACAAAAGCTAATGAAAGTGAGCTTTATTCAATTTTTTTCTCGTTTACCTTTGCTGATTGTCCTTTTCCTAGTATTTGTTATTTTAAATATTCTTGATGGTCATTCTACCTGGAAGGTATTGTATCCAGATAAATATCATCGGGAAATAAATCCTTTAGCTCGTTGGGTATTTCGCAAATTAGGAGTAACTTCGGGCATTATAATCTATAAAACCGTCTTAATTCTTTTGATAGGAATTTTATTTTGGTATTATGCCAAGAAAGAGACTTTGAGTTTGAATATTATTCTAAGCGTAGCAAATATCGTTTTTTTGATTACTGTGGTACATAATTATAGAGTCTACAATAAAATTCATCCTCGTCCAAGCAAAAATGATAATGAATCATAACTAAATGAGGTAGAAATAAATTACGAGCTTATAGTTTTTTTATTGACAAAATAGTAGTTCAAAGTTATAAAGCATAAGATATAGAAATATTGATTTAACTTTCTAACTGCTAATAATTGGAGAAGTTATGAAGATCCTGATAACAGGTGGTGCGGGATTTATTGGTTCGCACTTAGCTGAAAGACTAGTGGAAGAAGGAAATCAGGTTATTGTGGTGGACAATTTATCTACTGGTCGTTTGGAAAATATAGAAGCCATTAAAGCCAATGGTAACTTTCATTATACTATCGGTAGTATTTTGAATCAGAAATTATTGGAAAAATTGATGGAGGGAGTAGACCAGGTTTATCATTTGGCGGCAGCAGTAGGTGTTAAATATATTATAGAGAATCCATTACTTTCCTTAAGAACGAATATCTTGGGGACAGAGAATGTTCTGGAATTGGCAAATAAAAATAAGGCAAAAGTGCTTATTACTTCAACTTCAGAGATTTATGGAAAAAGCGATAATGTCCCCTTTCATGAAGATGATGACCGTATTCTTGGATCTACTCGCATAAGTAGATGGGGATATAGCTGTAGCAAGGCTATTGATGAATTTATGGCTCTTGCCTATTATAGAGAAAAAAGACTTCCGGTGGTGATAGTTAGATGTTTTAATACCGTAGGACCTCGTCAGATTGGTCAATACGGAATGGTGCTACCTAAATTCATTAAAGCTGCTTTATTAGATCAGCCTCTTGTCGTTTACGGAACAGGGAAGCAAACCCGTTGTTTTGCTGATGTCTCAGATGTAGTTGATGCCTTTATCAAATTGATGAATACTCCCAGTTGTGTTGGTGAGATATTTAATGTAGGAAATACAGAATCTATTTCCATAGAAGACCTAGCTAAAAAAGTGAAGGAAATGTGCGATAGTAAATCTCGTATTGAATATATGAGTTATGAAGAAGCATTTGAAGAGGGATTTGAGGATATGATGCACCGTGTACCCTGCCTTGACAAAGTTAAAGAATATATAGGCTATGAACCGAAATACAATCTGGATAATATTATTCGTAGGATGATTGAGTATTATGAAAAGTAAACTTGTTTGCATAATTTTACTTAATCTGAGTGTTTTTATATATGCTCAGGTTCCTACTACTTACGCTCAAACGAGCTTAATTTCAGTTAATGTGACAGGTTTCGTTGAGTTCCCTGGCACTTATCAACTTTCTGTTATCAGTCGTCTTTCTGATGCTTTAAAATTAGCAGGAAGTCCTACTACTATAATTACAGAAAAAGGACCTACTTATCTCCAGAGAGTGTATTCTTCCGCAGGACAATCAGTTACGACTAAAGACTCCTTAATTGCAAATTTACAAGCTTTAAGAAGTGTTAAGCTCACCAGAGGCAAAGAAACAAAAACTTATGATTATATGAAATTTGTCCGGATGGGTGATTTAGAACAAAATCCTATTCTGAGAGATGGTGATGTAATAAATATAGGAGCTGTTCATACGACCGTTACTATTGTGGGAGAAGTATATTATCCTGGTGAATATGAATATGTGGAAGGAGACAGGCTTTCAGACCTATTAAATCTTGCGCAGGGCTTCACCTTAAGTGCCGATAGGAAGACAGTGAATATCTATCGTTATCAAGAGAATTTAAAAGATTTTGATTTGATAACCGTGGATTTACTTACCCAAAAACCTGAAGATATCATTATCCATCCTTATGATCGTATAACTATTAATCGTGATACAGAATATAGAAGAGGATGGAATATTATTGTAGAAGGTAATGTTAAAGCTCCAGGTAAATATTACCTAGGAGATAATACTAATCTTTATGATATCTTGCTTCTTTGTGGGGGACCAACATCAAAAGGCGACCTGAGAAATGCAATTTATGCTAACCTTCCCAGTACTGAGAAAGTAGACCCAGAATTTGAACGGCTCAAAAATATGGATATAACCCAAATGTCTATAATGGAATACCACTATCTTCAAAACCGTCTCCGTCAATTTCCTGGAAGATATAGTATTGATATATATCGCACTTGGGAATCAAAAGGCAGTGAGTGCAATCCTATTCTTCAAGATGGAGATTATCTTTATGTACCACTTAAAATGGATATGGTTGCCGTTAGTGGACAGGTGGTTAATCCTGGATTAGTTCCCTGGGTGGAAGGTAAGACCTGGGATTTTTATGTTAAAGCAGCCGGTGGTTATACCAATAATAAGAGTTTCAACGGCGTTAGAATTATAGATGCACAAAGTGGCAACTGGGTAAAGCCTTCCTCAAAAACAATTTTATATCCAGGTGATACTGTATTTGTGGCTGCTAAGACTGAATACGATGCCTGGTCTCGTTTTAAAGATATAATGTTAATTACCACTCAAGTTATGACGATAATTTTGGGCATTCATACACTTTCTAATTAAAGGAGAATAAAATTGAAAATTCCATTGTTAGATCTGCAGGCTCAATACCAACCCATTTTACCTCAAGTACGTGCTGCTATTGATGAAGTGATTGCCAAAAATAACTATATTATGGGCTATCAAGTGCAAGAACTGGAAGAAAAAATGGCTAAGTATTTAGGTATTAAATATGCCATTGGTTGTGCATCAGGAACAGATGCACTTGTCTTATCCGTCAAAGCTTTAGGTATTGGTGCAGGAGATGAAGTAATAACTACTCCTTTTACCTTTTTTGCTACTGCTTCTTCCATTTGGAGAAATGGCGCAAAACCTCGTTTTGTAGATATTGACCCAGAGACTTTTAATCTGGATGCGGAGAAAATTGAAGCTGCTATCACACCTAAAACGCGTGCTATTATGCCAGTTCATCTTTTTGGACAAGCTTGTAATATGACTCGTATTATGGAAATAGCAGATAAGTATAACTTAAAAGTGATTGAAGATAATGCTCAGGGTATAGGTTGCACATGGGAAGGCAAGATGAGCTGTTCTTTTGGGGATATAGGAATCTTATCTTTCTTTCCTAGTAAAAATCTTGGCGCTATGGGCGATGGAGGAATGTGCTTAACCAATGACGAAGAGCTGGCTATTAAGCTGCGTCAATTAAGAGCTCATGGAGAAAATCCTAAATATTATCATAAATGGGTAGGATTCAACAGTCGGCTGGACACCATTCAAGCTGCCGTTTTAAATGTTAAATTGGATTGTCTAAGTCAATGGAGTGAGGGACGTCGTGCCAATGCTGCTTTTTATAATCAGCAGCTAGCTTCTATTAAACAGGTTAAAACTCCTTATATCCATCCTTCCGCAGTTTCTGTATATAATCAATATACCATTTACTGTGAAAATAGGGATGGTTTGATTAATCATCTCAAGGAAAAAGAGATAGGATGTGCTATATACTATCCTTTACCGCTTCATCTTCAGGAATGTTTTGCTGAATTAGGCTATAAAGTTGGAGATTTTCCTAGGGCAGAAAAAGCATCTAAAAGTGTATTATCGCTTCCTATCTATCCTGAATTGACGGATGAGCAGAAATCCTATATTGTTGAAGCTATAAAAGAATTTTATCAAGGTTGAAGATTATGAATATTATTGTATGCGTAAAACAGGTTCCAGATACTACAGAAATTAGAATTGACCCGGTAACAAACACCCTGATTAGAGAAGGTGTAGAAAGCATTCTTAATCCCTTTGATGCTTATGCGGTAGAAGAAGCCGTGAGAATGAAAGAAAGATATGGTGGTAAAGTTACGGCTATTTGTATGGGTCCTAATCAGGCAGAAGAGACTTTAAGGGAAACTGTGGCTGTTGGAGTGGATGATATTATTTTGCTTTCTGACCGTCGTTTTGCGGGTGCTGATACCTTAGCTACCAGTTTGACCTTATCAACTGCGATTAAAAAAATCGGCGATTATGACCTTATTTTTACCGGACAACAAGCTATAGATGGGGACACTGGTCAAGTAGGACCAGGGATTGCTTCTCATTTGAATATTTGCCAGGCTTGTTTTGTGCGAAAGATAGAAGAGGTAAATGAAGAAACTATCATACTTCAACGGTTAATGGAAGATGGCTCAGACCGATTAAAACTAAAAATTCCTGCGGTCATATCCGTAGTTAAAGAAATAAATACACCTCGTCTTCCTTCTCTTAGAGGAAAACGTAATGCCCGAAATGTGGAAATGAAAGTCTGGAATGCAGATGACCTGGGACTGGATGAAAAAGATATAGGGTTGAATGGTTCTCCCACTCAAGTAATCAAAATTTTCACTCCCAAACATGAAAAGAAGACAGAAAAATATGTGGTTTCACCAGAAGAAGCAGCAGATTTGATAGTAAAAAAGCTGGATGAAATAACGCGTGGTGCAAAGTAATGCTTCCTTATCCAGATATTGATCCGATTATGGTGCAATTCTCTCTCGGTGGAATCAATCTTTCCATCAGGTGGTATGGTTTCTTCTATGTTTTAAGTTTTATACTTGGATATATTTTTTTCCGAAAATTTCTAAAATATAGAGAGGTGAAAATTACCCGGGATCAATATGATGGAATTATATTTGCTTTAATGCTTGGAGTTATTTTAGGTGGAAGATTGGGATATGTGCTTTTTTATAACCTGCCCTATTATCTGCGACATCCAGTAGAAATTTTTTATGTATGGGAAGGAGGAATGAGCTTTCATGGAGGTGCTCTAGGAGTTATTATTGCCTGCCTAATCTATATGCGCAGGCAAAAAGTCCCCTTCTATCCTGTTGCTGACTGTGCAATACCTTTAGTTGCTGTTGGGTTAGGTCTAGGACGCTTAGGTAATTTTATCAATGGAGAGCTCTGGGGTAAGGCAACTGATCTTCCTTGGGGTATGGTCTTTCCAGATGCAGGACCTTTGCCTCGTCACCCTACTCAATTATATGAATTTTTTTTTGAAGGTGTAGTGCTAGGAATAGTCTCATATATCCTGCTGAGGAAAAGCAAAAAAGAAGGGCTGGTATTCTGGACTTTTATCGGTCTTTATGGTATTTTCCGTTTTCTTATAGAATTCATTAGAGTGCCTGATGACCTGGAAATATACGATAAATTCGGATATTTTCTCGGATTTATGACTATTGGTCAGATACTTAGCTTGGTAATGATTATAGCATCCGCTATTGGTATATGGTTGCTTTATAGAAAAAAACCGGAGGTAGCTTTATGAAAAATACTGGATTTGTATTTATTCTAGTAATGGTTTTACTTACTCTTGTCTCTTGTGCCAGTATGCAACCTGTAGATAAGACTCAGTTATTAAGAACCGAATGGGAAAGATGGCAAAATTTTGAAACTGAGGGAGTAGTCCAAATAACTAATTCTGGTCTAACTTTAAGGAAGATGTTCGTGCTTTCTAAAACTCCTGAAGCTATTCGCTTTGACATTTTGTCCGGAGGATCTCAGGCAGCTAACGCTAAACCCTTACTTTCACTCTATCTGGGGGATTATCTGGCTATTCAATGTCCAGCTTATCCGCAAATTGAGATACTGGCTCAAGTATTGCCAGACACATTATATGCTTTTTATACTAGTTCTGATTCGCTGGTGGCTATCTATCAGGATACCATTATTAATACTAATAAATTAACCCTGGGGACTGTGGAACTCCTATTTAACGATAGTATGCAATTAGAAAAGATAACTGAAACGCTTACTGGAGTACAGTTATCTATTACCCGCAATTCCAAGGGTGACCCAGACAAAGTGAAATTAATTGCAGGTGCAAGCACATCTATAGAATTATTGATTGATTCTATAACCTATGGAAATGCCGAAATTATTCCTCTTCCTCCAAATCCCAAGATAGAATTAACGGAGGAGATGAAAACTAGGTTAAAAAATCTACTGGAGAAGTGATGATTAAGCGTTATAGCTTACCCGAGATGGAACATATCTGGACCCAAGAAAATCGGTATGAATGCTGGTTAGAAGTAGAATTAGCTGCAGTGAGGGCAATGCATGAACTAGGCATTATTCCCGATGCTGATTGGGAAACTATTTCCGAAAAAGCAGATTTCAACAGCGAAAGTATTGAAGAAATTGAAGCAGTCACCCATCACGATGTTATTGCTTTTCTTACTAATGTTGCAGAATATGTAGGTGAACCAGCTCGCTGGATTCATTTTGGTTTAACTTCTTCGGATATTTTGGACACGGCTACAGCTTTACAATTAAAGCGTTCAGGTGAGCTCATATTAACCGAATTACACCATCTGGCGGAAACCTTAAAATTAAGAGCAAGAGAACATCGTAGAACTATATGTATGGGACGCTCTCATGGAATTCATGCTGAACCTACTAGTTTTGGACTGAAATTTGCCCTCTGGTATGACGAAGCACAAAGAAATGTGCAACGCATACAAAATGCCATAGATACAGTGGCAGTGGGGCAGTTCAGTGGAGCTGTAGGGAATTTTGCTCATCTAGACCCCAGAGTAGAAGAGTTAGCCTGTAAATATTTAGATTTAAAACCAGTTAACATCTCTACTCAGGTTATTCAAAGAGACCGTTATGCCTATTTTTTAGCTGAACTCGCACTTATTGGTGCTCTGATAGAAAAGATAGCTCTGGAGATTCGTCATCTGCAACGAACTGAAGTGCAAGAAGTAGAAGAAAATTTCTCTCCAGGACAAAAAGGCTCCTCTGCTATGCCACATAAACGCAATCCTATTGTAAGTGAACAACTTTGTGGATTGTCCCGAGTGCTCCGTTCTAATCTTTCTGCTGCATTGGAAAATATTCCTCTCTGGCATGAAAGAGATATTTCTCATTCCTCTGTAGAACGCATTATCTTGCCCGATTCCTGCATATTAGTGCATTATATGCTTTCTAAGTGCTGTAGTTTAATAGATAATCTTGTCGTATATCCGGAAAATATGAAAGCTAACCTGGAACTTACACATGGTCTTGTTTTTTCTCAAGCTTTACTTTTACATCTGGTTCAGAGGGGACTTTCTCGGGAACTAGCCTATGCTATTGTGCAATCAGATGCAATGGAATGTGCAAAAACAGGGAAGGACTTTAAAGAGTGTGTCTTAGTAGATAGCAGAATAACTTCACTCTTGCCTGAAACAGAAATCCGAGATATCTTTAATTATGAAAGATATCTTAGGAATGTGGATTTTATCTATAAAAGATGCGGGATTATTTAAAATATAAGGTAATGAGAAGCAGGGAGTTTACAATGAAAAAAATAATTTTATTGCTCACTGCCCTGGCAATGTTTTTGCCGGTTACACTTAGTGCTCAGATTTATAACCTAGAAGGATTCTGGCACGATCCAGATAAAACTACGAAGGTGCAGATTTATCAACCTTATGAGGACTATTTTTGCGGTAAAATCGTCTGGCTGAAAGAACCTTTAGTAAATGGAAAACCGAAGCTGGATATGAAAAATCCGGATCCTACACTCCGTTCGCGTCCTCTGATGGACTTGGTTATCATTAAAGGTTTAGTCCCAGCGGGAAAAAATAAATATGAAAATGGCACTTTTTATGATTACAATACTGGAAACACCTATTCCACCAAGGCAGAACTAACCAGTCAGAATACGATGAAATTACGTAAATATATCGGAGTATCTTTGATGGGACATACCGAAACCTGGACCAGAACCAAATAGTATAGTTTTAGTTAGCGGTATTGCATTAAATTTGTGAATAAAGAGAGAATATGAATGGTTGAGAAAACCGACAAATACCTTTTAACTGATGTCAATCACCTTAGACGAATTAAATTTGCCCAGTTTCGCAGACAGATTCCCGTTCTTATCGTGCTTGCTCTAGCTATTATTATGAATTCTATTTTCCCGACTAATAATCGTTTACTTTATGATATTGCTCTAATACTGGCTATTCTTGCCATTGCTACTTACATCTTCATCGGTCTTTGCTTTCGTTATCGCCAGCGTATACCGATTCCTCCAGAAAATGCTTTAGTGTCACCTTTACAAGGAAAAATAGCTTATATCAGAAAAAATGAAGGGAGAACTTTAATCAATATTCGTAAAAATCTTTTAGACCGGGTGGAAATCCGTAGTCCACATCATTCTACTCATTTAGAAAATAATGTGCTCCAATTTGATACACCTGCAGGAAAAGCTTATATACGCTTTAATTTTAAGAATCCTTACTGGTTCGCTGAACCCGATTATACTACCGGAAACCTTATCGGAATGGTCACCGGTTCAGGGAGTTGTACCATTTCTTTGCCCGGAGATATTTCTTTAAACTTAGAAGCAGGTGATAATATTGACGCCGGTGAACCTCTCTGGGAAGGCCTCTATGCGCAGAGTAATAATGCTTCCTCTTCATCTTATGAGGGAATTTAATAGTGAATAAGCTAAAAATCTCCTCTTTATTAATCTTATCGTTGATTAGTCTTCTGATCGTTGCTTGCGTGTTTCTGAATGGAAAATCAGTTTCTTCCTATTTAATAAATGAACCAGAAATAGATGAAGCTTCTGGGATAGTTTCAAGCTTGAAATATCCTGGTTTACTATATACTCACAACGATTCCGGCGGTGAAGCAGCAGTATTTGTGCTCAATCAAATCGGACTTATGCCCGCTAAGATTATCTTAGCAGGAATAGAAAACCGAGATTGGGAAGATATTGCATGCTGTTATGACCCTCAAGACCATAAACCATATATTTATATTGGAGATATTGGAGATAACAATTCAACGCATCCTTCTTCTTTCATATATCGCTTTGAAGAACCAGAAATTCAGGATACTTTAATAATGATTTATAATATTCAAAAAATTGAATTTACCTATGAAGATGGACCTCGTGATGCAGAAGCACTCTTTGTTGACACTAAAAATGGAGATATCTATATCATAAGTAAGCGTGATAATCAAGCCGGAATCTATTGCCTAAATTATCCTCAATCTTTTACAGATGTCAATATAGCCCGTAAACTTGGAACTCTTCCCTACAAATGGGTCGTTGCAGCAGACATTTCTCCTCAAGGGAATTTTATTCTGGTGAAAACCTATAATCAAATCTACCGCTATAAAAGAAAATCAAATAAAACTGTGGTAGAAGCTTTAATGACAAAACCTAAAATTATGCCCTATCAGTTGGAAAAACAGGGTGAAGCCGTAGCTTTTGACTCAAAAGGAAGAGGTTATTTTACTATCAGTGAAAAAGTAGATAATGCGGAAGTTAAACTTTATTACTATAGATAATCTCCCTGGCTGATTAAATATTCCAAAACAGCAATATTATAACTATATTTATTTATACATTAATATTTTCTGGGATTATGGGCTCTCCCTTGACTCTCTCTTGGCTCTTTCTTAAGGACATACTATCTCTGAAGACAAGGAGTAGTCAAGAGTGAGGCAGGAGAGGAGAGAGATTTTTAGGTATCAGAAATTATTGTCATTATAATATTTATAGTCAAATATAGTGCAATTCTTTTAACTTATTTCTTTATAAATCCATATAGATAGTAACAGGTCCATCGTTTATTAGAGATACTTCCATAAGAGCGCCAAAAACACCGGTTTGAACTTTAGTACCAGACTCTTGGATAGATTCTATAAATAGTTTAAACAGATTTTCTGCCTGGATAGGAGGAGCAGCAGCTGTAAAATCTGGTCTTCTTCCGTGGTTACAATCAGCATAAAGGGTAAACTGTGGGACAAGTAAGAGGCCACCATCAATATCTTTAAGGGAGAGGTTCATTTTGTTATTTTCGTCACTAAAGATACGTAGTTCCAACACTTTCTTGGTAGCTAAAGGTATTTTTGTGGCATTGTCCTCTTTACCAAAACCGACCAATAATAAAAGTCCCTTATTGATATGAGCTACTACCTGCTGTTCTATCAGCACTTCCGCTTTCTTTACGCGTTGGATTAAGATTCTCATCAATCAATCTTGAAGTGGTGCACTTCCCAGCATCCTGCATCATCAATCCACACTGAACCCTGGTTGAAGGGGGGAATTTCTATTACTACTCTACCAAAAGTAACACCGGGACTGAGAAATCCTGCACTAATGGTTATTTTTTTCCATTCATTCTTAGATTGCATTTTAGCTTTGAATTTTTTATCTATAGAACCATCAGGTTGAAAAGTGAGCAGACGCATATTGATTTGTGGTCCCTTGGGTTCTGAGGAATAGGTATAACAACGAACATAATAGCCACCATAACGGTGCACTCTAAATGGGTCAGATATGATGCTTACTTTATTAGATGAAGCATCAATTCGTAAAGAGCTGCCGCTATGTAATGCTTTTTCTCCATCAATGAATACGACGTTTGTTTGGGCTTTCTCCAGTTCTGTTGGTTCAATTAAAAGCGACCATCCTCTTAAAGATTCATTGGGGTCAAGAGAATAAGCATTAAATCCTGGATTGGATATAAGATTAGGTAAGCCCTCAGTATCTTTTTCAAAATACATCAAACTGGAATGGATAAAACAAGAAGTTAGAGTTAAAGCCATTCCTAGTAGTAACAAACCGAAAAATAAATATTTTCTCATTTCATTAACCCTCTCTCATTGAGATATTTTAATATAACCCCTATTGCCAGGGAATTAAAAAGTAAATTAGAACCACCATAACTGATAAAAGGTAAAGGAATTCCAGTAGCAGGAATAAGTCCAATATTCATACCGATATTAATAAAGGTCTGAAATAAAAGATAAGCGAAAATACCAGCAGAAGCAATACGGCGTTCTCGCACTCTAATTTCTCCGATATCTTTAATCAATCTGGAGAAGAAGAGGAAATATAATCCTAATAACACCAAACTTCCAACAAAGCCAAATTCTTCTCCTATCACACTAAAAATGAAATCGGTGTGATGTTCTGGCAGGAAATGCATATTTTTCTGAGTTCCTCCAAGCCATCCTTTTCCAAAGATAGAACCGCTACCCACCGCAATTTTAGCTTGGATAATCTGGTATCCTGAGCCCAAAGGGTCTGCCATAGGATTAAAAAAAGATAGGATACGCTGTTGCTGATAATCTTTTAAGCTATTCCAGAAAACTGGCGTTATAAGTGCTAAAAAGACATTAAGAATAGAAGCAATGGAGATAGTAACCCAGGAAAGTCTTGCTCGTAATAATAGATATACTAATACTAAAATCCAGATAACTATCGCTATCCACCAGAAAGAAGTGATTATACTAATCACTGGCGAAATCATTAGCAGGATATAATACAGGGGTAATTCAGCAGCAATAAGCATAGCGAGTAAACTGAAGAAAAAGACTAAAGTAGAACCAAAGTCGGGTTCAATTAAAATGAGTAGGACGGGAATAATAGTCAAACCCAGAGCGGTAAAAATTTGTTTTATTTCCGTCATATTATCTCGTGAAATAGCTCTGGCAACTACAAGAATAGTTAAAAGTTTTGCACTTTCCGAGGGTTGATAGTTTATACCGAGGAAAGAAAACCAACGATGTGCACCATTTACCGCGGGAGTAAAGAGGACTAAGATTAAAGCCAAAATATTTAGTATATAAGCTGGCACTATCAATAATTCAAATATAGGCATAGGAATTTTAAGCAGTAAATAGACTGCCAGCAAAGATATCACCGCAAATATAATCTGTTTCCACCAATAGTTTTGAGTGGATGTGTATTCACCGATAGTAGTAGTAGAAGCAGAATAGGTTATAATACAGCCTAGAGCTATAAGAGCTATCAAATAGCCAGCCAAAACAAAGTCAAATTTCTTCTTATTTATCATAATATCTAAGATTAGGGATTTGATTCAGGATGATTTTCTATAATAGGTGATTCTTGAGCTGACCCAGGTATTTCAGCAGGAGTGGCAATTTCTGTTTCTGTTTCTGGTTCCAATTCTTGCTCTTCAGCAGTTCGGAATTGTGGTGGTATAGGTGCAGGTTTCTTAATTCTTTCAATATTCCCCATATAATAATTAAAGATATTATTTGCCAGAGGTGCTGCGACAGCTCCACCGCCTCCCGCATTTTCTAAGAAGACAGTAATGACAATTTCGGGTTTATTAGTTTCAATAAAACCCGTAAACCAGGCATGAGTAAGTTTTCCCATATAATTTTCAGCGGAACCGGTTTTTCCATAAGATGTTGCACCAGGAACATTAATGGCTCTTGCGGTTCCGCCTGGTGCATTGGTAACAGCCCATAAACCATCTTTCAATATTTGTTGAGTACTGGCAGACCAGGGTAATCTATAACTTTTTAAAGGTTCTATTTGTTCACGGTTGATACGTGCTGCTCCCATAGTTCTATTTAGTAGATGTGGTTGCAACCATATTCCACCTCTGGCAATAGCAGCATAGAAAGTGTTAATTTCCAATGGTGTGGAAAGCACTTCTCCTTGACCTATAGCCAGATTTGCTTTGTATCCACTTAATCCCCTAGTTCTTCCTATTTTATTCTTATAGTAATTGGTATTTGGGAAAAAACCACTTCGCTCACTGGGCAAATCAATCCCAGTTTTATCAATTAATCTGCAATTTTTCGTATGAGCATTAACATCATCCAGCTCCAGATGATTAATCAAATCATAAAAAAAGACATCACAAGAAACCTTGAATGCATCTACTACGCTTAGAGAACCGTGTCCAGGAGCATACCAACAACGAAAGAAACGATTTCCTATCTTTATACCACCTCTGCAGGGTGCTAAATGAGTATTTCTATTAATCACTCCTTTTTCTAAACCGAGTGTTCCAACTACGGGTTTAAAAACTGAACCAGGAGGGTAGGTGGCATTAATTATTCTGTCCAATAAAGGTTTTTCTGGCGTGTTTAAGCTTGCCCAGATATCTGGTGTGATTTTTTGCATAAAGATATTAGGATCATAATCTGGTTTACTTACATAGGCTAAGATACCACCAGTTTTAATATCAGCCACAATAATGCAACCCTTTGCACCGAGCGGGAAGATTTCATTAGCATAACTCTGCAAGTCATTATCTATAGTTAAAATGATACTTAATCCATTCTGTGGTGGAAGAAATATATTATCTTTGAATATTTCTAAGCTTCTACCTTGAGCGTCAACCTGGATGATTTCTTTGCCATCCTTTCCTTTTAATAGAACTTCGTAATAGCGTTCCAAACCACTTTTTCCGATATAAGAATTCAGAGAGTAATCTTCATCCTTATAGCGTGCATATTCTTTCTCATCTATTCTTCCTACATAACCGGTGAAATGATTGGGATATAGATAATTGCGAGTTTTGCCACTGCGAAAACTAAGCTCAGGAAAATCAGTTATTTTTTCAGATAGCTTTATCACTGTTTCATAAGGTATATTATCCAAAATCAATATCTCTTCATAGGTTCTGAAACGCTGTTCAAAGACCATCTTACGCAGTTCCTCGGCATCAATGCCAAAGTTATTTGCCAAGAAAGAAGAAAGAGTATTCATATTGGATATTTTACCACTGGTGAGATATAAATTGTAAGAAGGGATATTAGTTACAATAGGACGATATTTACTATCGTATATTTCACCTCTTGTGGCAGGAATGCGTCGGATACGGACAAAATTACTTTCTGCAATGCGTTGATAATAGCTGCCTTTAACCACCTGTAAATTGAATAGCATCACTACTAATATTGAGATTAAAATAATTAAACTACCACGAAATAGGTTGAGATAGGTATTTTTCATTTTAATCGTGTTTTACTTCAATGCGTAAATGTGATATTAGATACATTATCCAGTATACTACTAGGCTTACGGCAAAATTATAGAAGAAAGCTAGGATTATCATACTTATGAGAGTAGAGGTAAAACCGTAGCTTATTCCCCAGATTAAATAGCTGATTAGATGGAAAATGATATTGGCTAAGAGTAGTGATAAAATCTGAGCTATAATGCTGTTGCTTTCAAATGGTTGACGAAAAAGGTCTAAAGCGATACCCATAATCACAAAGATAAAAGAATACATTCCGAAAGTCTCAGGAATAGTAGTATCGTATAATAAGCCGATTAAAAAAATAATCACTAAAGAGGCATTATATTCACGAGTCCAGATGATGTATACAATCCAGGGGATAAGAATTAGAGGAACCACTCCTCCTATCTCCAGTGCTGGTATAATCAGGACTTGTAGATAGAATATAATTAATCCTAGTATAAATGACCAAATATGTTTCCAAATCATTTTAATTTAACTGTCTAATGATACAAAAGGGGGTAAGTTCATCACTTTGACCTTGAGGGTTATCCTGCATCACATACTCTAAAAAATCTTTGGATACGCCTCTACTTGCTCCAATTACCCAGCATCCTCCGATATCATTGATATCCATAATTGCTACAGGAAAGCCAAATTCTTGGGAAAGTTTTCGTGTCACTTTTTCAGGATGAAGAGGTCCTTTAATAACAGTATGAACAAAAGGTTCAATAGTAGTAATTTCAGCTCCATCTATTAGAGCAGCTTGTTTACCTGCCAGACGATAAAAATCCCCACTTCTTTTCAAATATTTTTTTGTAAAACCTCCCCCTAAAGCAGCAAAAAAAATACGCAAGGTTCTACATTCATCTATAGCATATTGCATACTCGTAGGAGCACCAAGTCCTATACCATAGGGAACTCTCATAACTTTAGAAGAAAGAAATCGGTATAATCTAACGGGTTTTATCTTTTCTATGAGGACAGCTTTTTCTTGAGTGATAGCAAGAGGAGTCTCACTAATGGTTAGAATATCTCCTTTTTGCATAAGTGGTAGGGCATATTCTCTGATTATCTGAGAAATGTTGTCCTCTGAAGTTATAATTTTGGTCTGGACTGGAATGCGCTCTATTCTCTTGCCATTATAGTTTATGGTAGGAGACAGTTTTTTGTTCTTATTCATAAGGTGCCATTCTTCTTTATTATAAAGATATGTTCCAGATTCTCAACTTGAGCGAAGGGCTTGATTTCGGCAGAGATAAAAAGATAATCTTGGGATTCATGAATACGAGAAACCATCCCTACGGGATAACTTTTGGGATATAAATCCGAAAGATTAGAGGTAACGATGGTATCTCCCACACTGATTTGAGAACCAATTTTAATCATATTCATATAAATTTTGCCATTGAGATCAGCTTGCAAAATACCCTGCACGCCAGTATCTTTATCCATTACAGGTAATTGAAAACGAGGATTAGTGAAAGGCAATACGATAGAATGGTCAGAAGCAACGGTTATAACTTTACCCACAATGCAATTGGTAGAAATAACGGGAAGTTCCGGTTTTATACCATCAAGAGAGCCTTTATTAACAATTAAGTTCCGTTGTTGAAAAGGTCCAGAATAACCAATGACCTCTGCCAGTACAAGTTCTACATCTCCAGTATCAAAGGTTATGGATTCCTGGCTTTGACTAGCAATTAGGGTGTTTTTAAGCTTGAGATTTTCCAGTCTCGTTTCAGCTAGTTGCTTACTTAATTGTTGGACTTCTTTTTTTAAGGCTGAATTGGTCTTAATAGATTCTAAAGAAGAGGAGATGGGGAAAAATATTGTTTTACTAAAAAAAGAGGCACGACGAATGCGAGTTTCCGTACTTCCCATCATCATAATCAGGGAAAGCACCACTAACACAATAGGTAGTACGAATTTTTTCACGGACTCCATCCTTCTTTATACTCAATGTTATAACTCAATATCCCCAATGGAAGTTCTATTTAATGGTCAAAAGCGGGTTAATCCTCTATTCGCTTAATGAGAACTTCTCTATAATGGTCTATATCATCTAAGACTTTACCTGCACCTTTAACAACGCATTCCAGTGCATCAGGAACCACATATACAGGCAGGTCTACGGTTTTAGAGATTTTTTCATCTAACCCTTTTAACAGAGCACCTCCACCAGTGAGATAAATTCCTCTTTCAGCTATGTCTGCAGCTAGTTCAGGAGCAGTACGTTCAAACAATCTTTTTATGGAATCTACAACCGTAGTAACGGTTTCGGACAGAGCTTCTCTAATTTCTTCTGAGGATATTTTTATAGTAACTGGAAAGCCAGAAACAATATCCCTTCCCCGCACTTCCATAGTGAGCTCTTCTTTCAGGGGATAAGCACTTCCTATAGTAGTCTTGATTTTTTCGGCAGTAAGAAGTCCTACATGGAGATTGTTCTTTTTCCTCAGATAGTTTATAATATCGTTGTCCATCTTATCTCCACCTACACGAATGGAATTATGGACTACAATGTGAGCAAGAGAAATAAGAGCTATCTCGGTAGTTCCGCCACCGATGTCCATAATCATATTTCCGAAAGCTTCCTCAATAGGCAGGTCAGCTCCTATGGCAGCAGCAACAGGTTCAGAAACAAGATAAACTTCACGCGCACCAGCATGAAGAGCACTATCTCTAACCGCTCTTTTTTCTACCTCAGTTATCCCAGAAGGTACACAAACAATAACCCGGGGACGAACTAATAGACGCTTCTTTTGAGCTCGCAAGATTAAATCACGCAACAACAATTCAGTCACTTGAAAATCAGCAATAACACCATCTTTCATAGGTTTAATGACTTTAACCTCATCTGGATTCTTTCCCAACATCACTTTAGCTTGTTGTCCAATAGCAATAATTCTTTTGTTATCACTTGATACCGCAACTACTGATGGTTCGTTAATGAGAATCCCGGCATTCTTTTTATACACCAGGGTGTTCGCAGTTCCTAAATCTATGGCAATATCATTGGCTTTCATTCCCAGTATCCCCAAAAATGACATTTAAACCCCTTTATTTTTAGAGTAATGATTAACATTCACAACTCACTTAATTCAATATATTTTATATTACTTTGATTTTAACTTTATCTATAGTGTCAAGGAAAAATGGCATTTATTTACTAGTTTCCCGTTTTTTTTTAATTTTATATACGATTATCTATCTTTAAATGCTGGGAGCATACTTTATCCGCTTAGTACTGGTGAGGACTTTTTATGCTTGTTAGAGAAAGCCTCTGTGAGAGTTTTGGAATGGTGTGTAAAAGTCCAGGTATGCAAAGGTCCAGGTATGCAAAGGTCCCCCTTTGCATTATGCGGTACTAGTTTTCATCTATTCTCGGTATAATTAATGCGGTATAACTGCTTGCACTTGATATTATATTTTAGAAAGCTTCTGCGAAGCTTGTGCTTTTTACTGGTATGCAAAGGTCCCCCTTTGCATCATCTCCCGATGATTATACTCATATCTCTCAGACAAGGTAAGCTTCCTAGACTAGAAAGCCTCTGCGAGGCTTGTGCAGATGAGGACATCTACACACCGGTATCTTTGCATCATGCGGTACTAGTTTTCATCTATTCCCGGTATTATTAGTGCGGTATAACTGCTTGCACTTAATATTATATTCTAGAAAGCTTCTGCGAAGCTTGTGCAGATGGGGACATCTGCACACCCCTACATCTGCACACCCAAACATCTATATAAAAGAAGACCCGGCATAGAAAGCTGGGTCTTCTTTTATTGTTTCTTCTTAACAAGGAGTTTATTTCATTAATACTGCTTTACGCTGGAAGGTCTGTTTTCCTGCTTTCATAATAAAGTAGTAGATACCACTACTACAAGATTTACCATTATCATCTTTTCCATTCCAGCTAATCTGGTAATACCGTGGATGTTGAGGTCCAACATTGATATGACGCACAAGCTGGCCCTTGACATTATAGATATAGAAATCAGCATCAGATATTTCTGACAGATTATAAGGAATATTGGCAACTGGATTGAAGGGATTAGGATAGATAGCTCCAAGTCCCGTAGTTCCTTCTACTACAACTATATCATTGGAATCGTCAAGGTATATGGGCTTTGGCGACAAAAATATCATACAATCCACTACTGCTAATGTTTATATCTCCGAAAGAAGCAGTCCTCTGAAAATAACCGGTGACATAGCTGTTCCCATAGGAATCAATGGCGATACTTTGGCCGTCATCGATGCCAGTTCCTCCAGCTTTTTGTGCCCCGAGCCAATTACCGCTATTATCCAGTTTGGCTACAAAAATGTCAGCATTTCCACTACTGGTAAGAGTGGTACTTCCGAAAGAAGCAGTACCCTGAAATTTACCAGTAACATGGCTGTATCCCGAGGATTTAGTGGCGATACCATAGCCGAAATCAAAGCCAGTTCCTCCAGCTTGCTTTGCCCAAAGCCAATTACCATCACTATCCAGTTTGGCTACAAAAATATCAACATATCCACTACTGGTAAGGGTTGTAGTTCCGAAAGAAACAGTCCTGGCAAAAGCACCAGTAACATAGCTATTGCCATAGGAATCAATGGCGATACCACGGCCTTCATCGTCGTAAATTCCTCCAGCTTGCTTTGCCCAGAGCCAATTACCGTTACTATCCAGTTTGGCTACAAAAATATCAGCACTTCCACTACTGGTAAGGTTTATAGTTCCGAAAGAAGCAGGAGCACTAGAAAAATAACCAGTAATATAGCTGTTCCCAAAGGAATCAGTGGCGATACTATGGCCGTCATCGTCGTTAGTTCCTCCAGCTTTTTTTGCCCATAACCAATTACCGCTACTATCCAGTTTGGCTACAAAAATGTCCCCCCATCCATTACTGGTAAGGGTTATATTTCCCAAAGAAGCAGTCCCCAGAAAACAACCGGTAACATAGCTGTTTCCCGAGGAATCAATGGCGATACCATTGCCCTCATCATCGCTAGTTCCTCCAGCTTTTTTTGCCCAGAGCCAATTACCATTACTATCCAGTTTAGCTACAAAAATATCAGCACTTCCACTACTGGTAAGAGTGATACTTCCGAAAGAAGCAGTTCCGTAAAAATAACCGGTAACAAAGCTGTTTCCCGAGGAA
>Ga0265294_10000614_pt1 | contig 47774 bp, 44 predicted proteins | sample MunlanPumphouse3_FD_192504 | JGI IMG/M metagenome (GOLD analysis project Ga0265294, IMG submission 192504) | Groundwater microbial communities from a municipal landfill in Southern Ontario, Canada - Pumphouse #3 | ecosystem: Environmental > Aquatic > Deep subsurface > Groundwater | place...
TTGTTCTTAACTTGGAGAGGAGACAAAAATGTCTAAAAAATACCAAGAAGAATATGAAGCAGGGTATAGCCCACGTTTAGTAATGGAAGAAGCCTCCCGTTGCTTACTATGCCTCGATGCTCCATGTTCACAACATTGTCCAGCTGGAACAGATCCAGCCAAATTCATCCGTTCAGTTCGCTTCAAAAATATCAAAGGCGCTGCTGAAACGGTTAGAATTAATAATGCTCTCGGAGCGATTTGTGCTCGTGTTTGCCCAACAGAGAAGTACTGTCAAGAAGGCTGCTCACGCAGTGGTATTGATAAACCAATCGATATTGGCCGTATTCAAAGGTATATAACCGATTTTGAAGCAGCAACCAAAATGGAAATTTGGGAACCAAAACCTCTTAACGGCAAAAAAGTGGCTGTCGTTGGCAGTGGCCCTGGTGGATTAACCGCTGCTGCGGAATTAGCTCTTGAAGGTTTCAAAGTTACCATTTATGAAAAAGATGCTCAAGCTGGAGGGTACCTCCGTTATGGAATCCCTGAATACCGCTTATCGAATTCAGTAGTTGATCGGGAAATCAATCGCATCGTTCGCCTTGGAGTAGATATTGCTCTCAACACTCGTGTTGGAGTTGATGTTTCTTTAGAGGATTTAGAAAAAGAAAATGATGCTGTCGTTATTTCTATTGGTTCATGCAAAGGTAAAGTCTTACCGATGTTTGAAAATAATCGCAAAGTTAAATTAGCGGTCGATTGGCTCAAACAAGTTAAATCACGCAAAGGAAAGGTAAAAATTCCTGAGAACGTTCTCGTCATCGGTGGTGGCGATGTTGCAATGGATACTGTGACAACTTTAAAACTTTTAGGTTGCCCACATGTAACCGATGTTGTTTACGAACAATTTAACGAATTTAGAGCCAGTGAAAAAGAATTAAAGTCGGCTCAAGAACAAGGCGTGACCATCATTGATGGATACATTCCTGTCGGAACAGCTCGCGGAGGAATTGTGAAGTTTAAACATCGCATTATTCCAAGCGAATTAAAGATTAAGGCTGATTTAATTATTCTCGCTGTTGGACAATGTGTTGATCCAACAGGGTTAGGTTTGGAAATTAATCGCGGTGAAGTAACCTTTGAAGGTAATCACCTTAAAAATAGCAAAATCTTCGTCGCTGGAGATATTGCCCACGGAGAAAAAACTGTTGTATGGGGTGTGAGAACTGGTAAAGAAGTCGCTTACGCTGTCAGACAATTTGTAAGAGGTAAATAATATGGTACATAAAGATTTGTCAATCACCTTCATGGGTGTCAAATTCCCGAACCCCTTCTGTTTATCTTCTTCTCCAGTTGGAAACTGCTATGACATGTGTGCTAAAGCTTATGAATCAGGTTGGGGCGGAGTTGTCTTCAAGACAATCGGACCAAAACACTATGTCATCGATGAGGTATCCCCTCGCTTTGATGCCTTAACTAAGGAAGCCGAACCATTTGTTGGCTTCAAAAACATGGAACAAATCGCTGAGCACTCTCTTGAAGAGAATCTCGCCGATCTTGCTCGGTTAAAGAAAAACTATCCCAATCAAGTCCTCATCGCCTCCATCATGGGAAGCAATGAAGAAGACTGGGAAGTGTTAGCCCGCCTCGTTACTGAAGCTGGTGCTGACATGATTGAATTAAATTTCTCCTGCCCACAAATGACTTCTCATGCGATGGGATCTGATGTGGGAAGTAGCCCCGAATTATGTCATAAATATTGCGCAGCGGTTCGTCGTGCCACTAAATTACCATTTATGGCTAAAATGACTCCAAACATTACTGATATGTGTGATCCAGCAATCGCTTCTTTAGAGGGTGGAGCTGATGGTATCTCTGCTATCAACACCATTAAATCGATTATCAACATCGATTTAGATAAAAAAGTTGGTTTACCAATCATTAATGGTAAATCTTCCATCTCGGGATATTCCGGCAAAGCTGTTAAGCCAGTCGCTTTGCGTTTTATTCAACAGATGAGAAATCATCCAAAGCTCAAAGATGCGGAAATCTCCGGAATTGGTGGAATTGAAACTTGGGAGGACGCCGCTGAATTTATCTTACTCGGCTGTAAGAATTTACAAGTCACAACCGGAATTATGCAATATGGGTATCGCATCGTTGAAGACATGTGTAATGGCTTAGCTCATTATATGGAACAAGAAGGTGTCGATCATCTTGAAGATTTGGTTGGCTTGGCCAATAAGAATCTCATCCCTGCCGAGGAACTTGACCGTGATTACAAGGTATTCCCGGAAATCAACAGCGATAAATGTGTCGGCTGTGGAAGATGCTATATTTCTTGTTACGATGGTGCTCACCAAGCAATTGAATGGGACGAAGAGACACGCCGTCCAAGCTGTAATCACGATAAATGTGTTGGCTGTTTACTCTGCGGTCTTGTCTGCCCTGTCGGAGCGATTAAACCAGGTGAAAGAATTCTCAAACCTGGACGTAAACCGAAAAACCTAGCTCGTCTTGTTCTTCAAGATAACGTAGATAAAATCTAAAAATCTCAATAAGCCCATTGTTTTATGCGATGGGCTTTCATTTGATTAGAGAAAGAAGAAATTTATGAAAACTTTTGGCAATATACTTTGGGCAATTTTTGTTGGTTGGTGGTTAGCTCTAAGTTACTTCATTACAGGGGTTTTGCTTTGCATTACTCTTCTATTTATTCCCATTGGGCTCCAATTTTTTAAATTTGCCCGTTTGGCTTTATGGCCATTTGGCTATGAACCAAAAGTTACATCCGAAAGTGGCTTCAAGATGGTTTTGAACATTTTATGGGCTATTTTCTTTGGTTGGGAAGCAGCATTATCCATGTACATCTTGGGAGCTGTTTTATGCGTTACGATTCTATTTATTCCTTGTGGATTACAAATGTTTAAATTTGGACGTTTGATGTTACTTCCTTTAGGAACTACAATTGAGAAGATGTAAAAAAGCTGAGAAACATACCTCATTTTTTATCTTTGTGATAGAATAACTCGTAGTATCTTACAGGAGGATTAATTATGCATTGTTGGCATGATGTAAAAGCGGCAAGAGTCACCCCTGATTCTTTCCTAGCCTTAATCGAAATTTCGAAAGGCAGCAAAAATAAATATGAATTAGATAAAGAAACTGGCCATCTTATTCTTGATCGAGTTTTATTTACCTCAACCCACTACCCACAAAATTATGGGTTTATACCGCGAACTTATGCTCGTGATTACGATCCTCTTGATGTTTTAGTGCTTTGTTCGGAAGCCATTCTTCCTATGTCTCTTGTTGAATGTTCTCCTATTGGAGTTTTAATTATGGTCGATAATGGTTTACCCGATGAAAAGATTATCGCTGTTGCGAAGAACGATCCTTTCTTTAATCAATATAAGGACATCTCCCAAATTCCTGATCACATCATGGATGAAATCAAACACTTCTTTGCGGTTTACAAAACTCTTGAAGGAAAAGATACCGCCATTGATGAAGTCAAAGATCGCGAAGCCGCGAAACAAATTATCGCTGATTGCATTAAAGCTTATCATCACCAAATTGAGCCAAAAATTAATGCTGAAAGGAAAGCACGCGGATTTTCTTTATGATTCATGTCGTGCTATTTCGGCCCGAAAAACCCCAAAACACGGGAAATATAATGAGGACCTGTGTGGCCGTTCATGCGACCCTTCACATCATAGGTCCTCTATCTTTTTCTTTGGAAAGCAAAGATTTAAAAAGAGTTGGATTAGACTACATTGATGATTTAAAACTTTTTTACTATCCAACTTACGAAGACTTCCAAAGAAAGAATCAGGGAGAGACTATCTATTATGTGACTCGCTATGCTTCCCAAAGTTATACAATGTTTGATTTTACTGATCCAGTTAAAGATTATTATGTAATGTTTGGCCGGGAATCGACAGGAATTCCTCATGATATACTTCGCAACAAACCAGAATTCTTATTAAGAATACCAATGGTACCAGAAGCTCGAAGCTTAAATGTTTCCAACTGTGTTGCGGTTGTCATCTACGAGATGCTCAGACAACAAAAATTCCTCAATTTATCGACTAACGAAATGATAAAAGGGGAAGATTTTCTTAACAAAGAAATAAAATTGTCGAATGAAAAATAACAGCATTTTTCTTTTCTTCCTATCTTTATTAACGGCCTGTAATTCTTATCAAGGCCCATTTTTTTATATGGTTAAAGATGAAAACCCTCAATACATCCTTTGGGAGACAGTGAGTGAGATGTCTCAAACAGTAGACGAACTTTCCAATCTCATTTTTGTAATCGATACATCAATTTGCAGTCACTGTAAAAATTTAGAAACCGTTCTTATTGAGTTTTTAAAAAAGAAAGACTTTTCTATCTATCATATCAACTTTGACATATCAATTACTGCTGAGGAAGATTACGATGTTTTATTAAGTATCACAAATGGTGGTAAAGAAGCTTTTTTGCCGGCTTATGAAGAAAACTTTTTCGTTCCTATTATGTTTGTTGTTGAAAATAAGGTGGCGGTTTATTCAATTGAAAATGACTTCACAAAGACTCTTGATAACTGCATTAAAATCAGATAACCATCCTATAAGAATTATCTAATAGTTTTAAGGTTTCTTCTTGGACGTTTCTAATAATTAGCAGATGTTGTTTTTGCAATATTACTTGTCCTACTTTTGATGTCTTTTTTACATCTTTAATTTGAGCATATTGAACCTCAGCGGTTATTTTGTTCGATAAAACCAAGCACATTTCTCCAGCGAGTAAAATTTGAGACTCACTAGGGTTTTCATTTGCAATCACAACATGTGAACCAGGATAATCCTTGATATGAAAAAACCAATCGCTTGGATGAGCAAGTTTAAAAGTAATGCATTCATTTTGTTTATCGTTTTTTCCGAAATAGATTTTACTATTATCGTAAATAACATATGCAATACTTGCTTTATCTTTTGTTTTTTTGTGATTTGATGAACTAAATTCATGTGGCATTTCCGAAAGAGCCAACTCATAAAGCTCGTTTTCATTCATATATTGAGATTGACCAATCAAAGCTTCAAGCCTCGCCATTTCCTCTTGAGCTTTAATTATCTCGGAATGATTCATTTGGATGGTTCGTTTGGCCTTCTTGTATTTCTTGAAATAATGGTTCGCGTTAATACCGACGCTTAACTTGCTGTCATAAGAGAGATTATTTGCTTTAACATACAAATTGATTGATTCAATGTTATCGCTCAAAGCCAAAAGCATGTTTCCGTGTTCAAGAAAACATAAATCTTTTTCGGCGTCTTTCATTTCGCTATTCAAAACAATTTCTTTCTTAGCGAGACTCTTCGAGCGACTCTTCAAGTGATGAAATAAAATGGCGAAGCGATCTTTAATTTGTTTATGTCGAGACTCTTTTAATTTATCTTCTGCCATGGATTCGTAATCAGAAATTGACTCATCATTAATTAAAGTCTTAAATTCTCCCTTTTTTAAAGGAGGCTCGTAACTGATTCCTCGCATAAGTGGCCGTGATTTTTCCAGAGACATTTCATGGAGAACAAAGATATTTTTCCCTTTATCATCCACGACAAGTAAATTGGGTTTTGTGGGAATAAGTTCGAAAATTAAAGTCTTAGAAATTTTCTCATACAAATCATTTGTTTTGGTAATTTGAAAAGCCACTATTCGATCTTCTGCGAGAATACTGATATCAGTTATTAAACTATCCTTGATTTCTTTTCGGATGTTGTCGTTTAACCGACCAAGTGTGGTGGGAAAAGACATATTGTTACTTACTAAACAAAGAAAGGGAGACTGATGAGATAGAGAAACAAATAGTCTTTTCTCGCGGTATTTCGAAAAAGAAAAAAGAAAATCATGATTCCCAATAATAGAAACATTGCTTATATAGTTGTTGATGATCTTAGTTTTGAGATCATCCACTATCATTTTTAAAGTGCCAAGGGACAATTTCATTGAAGATATTTTAACATATTAGTTTGCCTTAGTATAAATATGTATTTATAATTAACGCATACAAAATTTATGAAAAAAGGGTTATTAATTATTCTTAGCGGCCCATCCGGAGTTGGAAAAGGGACAGTTAGAAAGCGAATCATGAAAAATGAGAAGCTTAATTTAGTCTACTCAATTTCCATGACAACTCGTGTTCCACGTAACATGGAGCAAGACGGCCAAGATTATTATTTTGTTTCTCAAGAAGAATTTCAAAAAAATATCGACAACAATAATTTCCTCGAATGGGCAGAGTTTGTGGGTAATCGTTATGGAACCCCTAAAAACAAAGTCGAAGAACTTCGCTCTCAAGGCAAAAACGTTTTTCTTGAAATTGAAATAAATGGAGCGGAACAAGTTCTCGACAAAGTCAAAGATGAAGGTGTTATTTCTTTCTTTTTAATGCCACCCTCACTCAAAGCTCTTGAAAAGAGAATTCGGAATCGTCGTAGTGAGTCAGAAGAAATCATTTTTGAGAGATTAGAAAAAGGCAAAAAAGAAATGACCATGACAAAAGATTACGATTACATCGTTCTAAATGATCGAGTTGGTCGAGCGTCTTCTGAAATCACACATCTAATTCTTAAAAAAATACATCAGAATAATTTATAGGACGAACTCGATGATATGCGCATAGTTGAAATCTTAATTGAATACGCAAGTCATACACTAGATCGTCCTTTTTCTTATCTCTACGAAGGCAAGAAAAATATCGGTCCTGGTTTTCGTGTTTTGGTAAATTTTAATCACCGCGAACTAATGGGTTATGTTCTATCAGTCAAATCCACCGACAAAACTAGTGAGCAATTAGAAGAAGAAAGTGGATACCGACTTGATTACCTCGTTGATGTTATTGATGAGTCGCCATTGCTAAATGAAGATTTGTTTTCTTTGGCTAGGCGAGTGTCAGACTATTATTTAGCCCCTTTTATAAGTGTTCTCCAATCCATGCTTCCTCCCTCCTTATCTCCAAGGAAATCGTCTTTAAAAGCTCCCAAGATTGCTTATGACCAATACCTTTCAATAAAACGTTATTCGGAAGAAGATTTAACGGATAAGCAAATTGAAATTCTCCGTTTAATCAAAAAAGAAGGAAAAATTTTAAAAAGAGAAGTTGGTTCTCCTAGTGTTGTTGAAAAATTGCTTTCTAGAGAATTGATAAAAATTCTTAAAGAAGAAAAGCGCCGACTCCTTATTCCTGATTATTCTCTTCAAAAGCCCCCGCTATTGACTGATGATCAGCAAAGAGTTATTGACGATTTTTCCAAAAGTGATGACTCTGTCTATCTTTTACAGGGAATAACTGGTAGTGGGAAAACCGAAGTTTATCTAACTTTATGTGAACGAGAATTAGAAAAAGGCAACAGTGTTTTATTCCTAGTTCCGGAAATATCTTTAACTCCGATGATGATGGAATATTTTATTCGGCGCTTTAAGCATCAAGTCGCCATTTTGCATAGCGAGTTAACTCCGGCTGAAAAATATGATGAATATCGCAAAATAGCTCGTGGAGAAGCCCACATTGTTATTGGAGCGAGAAGCGCTATTTTTGCTCCTTTAGAGAAAATTGGCTTAATTATACTTGATGAAGAGCATGTTGAATCATATAAACAAGATACCACTCCTTTTTATCACGCTCGTGAAGTCTCTATCATGAGAGGAGAAATGCATAAAGCAAAAGTGCTTTTAGGCAGTGCTACCCCTTCTTTAGAGTCAAGGGCTCGAGCAAAGAATGGAATCTATCATCTTTTGCGATTAGATAAACGCATAAATGAACAAAAACTCCCTGCTACCAAAATAATTAATTTAGCCGACTATCATAATATCGATCGGGAATCTTACATTTTTTCTCTTTCATTAAGAGATGAACTATCAAAAATATTAATCTCTCACCAACAAGCGATACTTTTAATTAATCGTCGAGGTTTTTCGACCAGCGTTTCTTGCCGCAACTGTGGGTATTTATTCCGCTGTCCGACATGCGGAATAGCTCTAACCTATCACAAGGGTGATAACATGCTCAAATGTCATCACTGTGACTATGTGCAAGTTATGCCTGAAACATGTCCAGAATGCGGGTCCAAATACTTAATGAAAACAGGGTTTGGAACGGAAAGAATTGAAGAAGAAGTTCATCGTTTATTTCCCGAAGCAAGAACACTTCGTCTTGATAGTGATTCGACAAAAGTGCGCAACAAAATACCCTCAATTATTGAGTCTTTCCGCAAAAAAACCGCTGATATTCTAATTGGGACTCAGATGATTGCTAAGGGACACGACTTTCCTGATGTAACTTTAGTCGGGATTGTCCTTGCGGATATTGGTTTATCAATGCCGTCTTTTAGAAGTTCGGAAAGGGTTTTTCAATTGATTACCCAAGCGGTGGGAAGATCAGGAAGAAGCGACAAGATTGGTAAGGCTATCATTCAAACCTACAATCCATCTCATTACGCTATTACTTACGGGGCCAGACAGGATTACGAAGGTTTTTTTCAAAAAGAGATGGGAATGAGAAAATTGCAAAATTATCCTCCCTACTATTTTCTGGCAAGTTTAACCATTTCGGGAAAGAAAGAGGAAACTGTTATTACCCAGACCTATAACGCTGTTGATTACTTAAATGATCAACTTGGTGACAAAGCTGTGATTCTCGGTCCAACAACTCCCTATATTGCTAGGGATCACCTCTTATTTTTGAGGACAATTCTCATCAAATACCGTGACTATTCAGCAATTCAAGAAACGCTCATTAAGTTGATTGATTTATATGCTAAAAAGTCTGGCGTTAATATCGATGTAAATATTGATCCATACAATTTTTAACAAAAAATTTGTATTTTATTGTATTATATTAAAACGAAGGAAGAATTTATGATTACTTTAATTTTTTATGGCCTAGATCAGTTCGTGGTTGGCCGCTTGTCTCGCGAACTTACCCCTCTAATTGCCAAGCTATATGAAGTGGAAGAAGATGAAGTCAATTTCATAGCTCCCAATAATATGATTTTTCACAAAGGAACCGAACAAACTTCATGGAATTTGCTTATACACGTCCATGCTCCATTAAAAGTCAGCGTCTTACAAAAAATGATGGCTGATCTCCTTCTCAATGGAATCGGAGAAGTCGCTATTCATAAGACAGTCGAATTTTACTATTACTCTCAAGACAATCGTTTTCAAAATATTAATGAAAATTACCCTCGATTCATTACCGAAGACAATCTCGTTGATGTCGATACCGATCATGACGATGAAGACCTCGAAGAAGGAGAAGGCGATGACCAAATCTATACTGGTGATGTCTTCAAAGATTTTAAACCAGGTGACTAATGAATATAATTGTTTCTCTTTCATCACAAGTGCTCAATGAAATTCTTGAAAAGAATATCTCTTTTAATTTGGCTATTCGCAGCCTGTTAAAAGACCAAAAGATTTCATCTATTGAACGAACCGAAATTATTAAATGTGTTGGCTGCTCTCTTCGCCATTATTATGTTTTTTCCTATCTCTCTGAAAAAACCTTTGGTTCTCTCGATGTTAATAATCTCACTCTCGTTTTGCTTTATTTTTCCAATCGTCTTTTCATTAAATCCGTGGCGATTGAAGACATGAGCCAAATCCTGATTGAAGCTATTTCAAAATTAGAACGTTTTAAAAACAGGGATGTTGCCCAAATTATCGCGGGAATTAATGTAAATACTGAAAACCTAATTCCTTTAGAAATTAGCAAAGAATCGCTCGATTATTTGTCATATCGGTTTAACACTCCGCTTTGGTTAGTAAAAATGTGGACCAAACACTTTGGTGAACATTTGACTTATCGCATTTTGCGAAGTAATTCTAGACCATCATCAAGATTTTGCCTTGTTAATAAAGACATGAATAGCCAAGAAGATTTATTAGCGAAATATCCCGATTTAATCGCCAGCCCATTTCCTGATTTTGTCCTTTCTAAAAACAACTCAAACATTAAGAAGCATCTCGCGTTCCAAAAGAAGGAAATCATCGATATCTCTCCTGCTTGGAATGAAGTATTTGCTCAAGCGGATATTGATCCCTTAAGAGGCATCGCGATTTATTCGAACTATCCAAATAACGCATTCTTAGGATTGATGCATAAATTTGACCGCAATGTCAAATTTGACTTAATCATTGGAGATGCTCAAGCATTTTTTGCTAGCAAAAAAACAATTGTCAGTTTTAATTTGAAAAACGCTTCCTTTTTTGAAGCCACACCTTCTCAAATTATCACTTGTATATCTAAACCAGTTCACACCTTTTTTCTATTCCCAGATAGCTCAAAATTCGCTTTATTGAAATCGACGCCTGATTATTTCTTGAGAGTGTCATCCGATCAACTTGATGGGATTATCAAATCTCAAGAATTAGCGCTTCAAGAGTGTGCCGCTCTTGTTGAAGATGGTGGTCAGCTGATTTACGCCATACCAACGATCAACAAAAAAGAGTCGCGAAGACTTATCAAACGATTCATTGAAAATAACCCAACCTTTTCTCTTGTGACGGATAAGCAGTTTTTCCCCTTCAGCGAATATGAAGAAAGTTTATTTTTCGCCATCTTAAAAAAAGAGGAACCCAAGAATGCTTAATCTTTTTGCTCAAGAAATTAGTAAATTGACTGAACAAATGGTTAAAGAAGGCCAAAAGCCATATCGCGCCACGCAACTTTTCACTTGGATTTATGAAAAGAAAGCCCGAACTTTTGATGAAATGAGTGATGTCTCATTAAAATTCCGGGAAGTTTTAAAAGAAAAATATTGTCTCGATTTGCCTTCTATTCACCTCAAACAAGAAAGCAGTGACGGGACCATCAAAGTTTTGCTTTCTTTAAGCGATGGAGCTAAAATCGAAACTGTTTTAATGCGCTATTCATATGGAAATGCGGTATGTGTTTCTAGTCAAGTCGGCTGCAACATGGGTTGTTCTTTTTGTTCATCTGGACGCCTAGGCAAACAAAGGAATTTGACGGTCGATGAAATGATTGGTCAGCTTTTAGTCATCAACCAACTTCTTGAAGATGAAGGCAAAGGACAACGAATTACCCATGTCGTCGTGATGGGAACCGGTGAACCATTTGATAACTATGAAAATTTAATGGATTTTATCCGTATTGTTAATCATCCTAAAGGACTCGCCATTGGAGCGCGCCATATTACTGTTTCCACTTGTGGAATACCGGATGCGATTAGAAGATATGCCCAAGAAGGTCTCCAGACTAATTTAGCGATATCTTTGCACGCTCCTAATAATGAGTTAAGAAACCAATTGATGAAAATCAATAAAGTATACCCTCTTGAAGTTTTGATGCCCGCTGTTCGGGAGTATGAGAAATTAAGCGGTCGCCGTGTCACTTATGAGTATCTTTTATTAGCTGATCTCAACGATACCAAAGAAAACGCCCAGGAACTTATTGATTTAATCAAAGGAACAATGGGATATGTGAATTTAATCCCGTATAATGAAACTAATCTTTGCAGTTACAAAAGAAGTAGTGGCAATCGCATCCATCTCTTTCTTGACTATTTGACAAAAGGTGGAGTCACCGCTACTATTCGCAAGGAATTCGGTTCTGATATCGATGCTGCTTGCGGTCAATTAAGAGCCAAAGTAGAAGATAACTTATTATGAAACAAAAAATGTATATATCTGGAACTTATGCCTTTGGAACTGATATTGGCAAGGTTCGTTTAACAAATGAAGATCGGGCCGCCGCTCTCACTAATATCAAAGGCAATATTCTTTTGATTATTTGTGATGGAATGGGCGGATCTAATAAAGGCGATTATGCCGCTTCGATTGCCATCAAAATCATTAGTGATTCATTCAATGATAAACAAAAATTTCTCAATCGTTTTTTAGCGATGAAATGGGTAATGGCGGTCATCAAAAGCGCCAATAACGCCATCTATCAAGAAGCGCAAAAAAATAAGATTTATGAAGGCATGGGGACTACATTGACACTCGTGTTAATTATGTCTAGTTACATGATCACCGCCCAAATTGGAGATTCTAGAGCTTATATATTAGGCGAGAAAGAAGTTGTCCAAATTACGGAAGATCAGACCTATGTCGCCTACTTATATCGCACCGGAAAAATAAGCAAAGAAGAAATGAGAACTCACCCAAAACGCCATGTTTTGACCAATGCTTTAGGCATCTACCCGTCTCTTAATGTTGATATTAAATTGACATCTTATTTCAATGAAAATGTTCTCGTCTGCAGCGATGGTTTATATAATAATGTTGAAGAAACCTCACTATACACAATTTTAAAAAGCGATGATTCAACCGAACAAAAAGTCAATGAGCTTATCGCTCTTGCTAACGCTAATGGCGGCAGTGACAATATCGCAGTTGTTCTTTGGGAGGCCAATAAATAATGCCACTAAAGATTGGTTCAATTATTGATGAAAGATATCGCGTAACAGCGAGAATCGGCCATGGCGGTATGGCGGAGGTTTATGAAGCCACCGACTTTATCACCAAAAAGCGCATTGCCATCAAGTTAATTAGAGAAGATGTGATGAAGAATCCCATCAATCTTCGGCGCTTTCAAAACGAAGCGACAATTGCTGCTTCTCTGAATCATCCTAATATTGTTAAGGTTTATAACCATGGAACATATGAAGGTGTCCCCTATATCGTTAATGAGTATGTCGCGGGACAAACATTAAAAGATGTTCTCGATTTTCGTTCTGCCTTGCCACTTCAAGAAACCATTAGCATCATGATTCAATTAACTTCTGCTCTTCAATATGCTCACGAGCACAATATTGTCCATCGAGATGTAAAGCCACAAAACATCTTTTATCTCCCTGATGGAACCATAAAACTTGGCGATTTTGGCATCTCGGAAACGATTAGCATTAATACAAAAAATGAAAAACCTAAAGAAATCATCGGATCTGTCCATTATCTGGCCCCAGAAATATCTAGGGGGTTTCCTGCCTCTCCCCAATCCGATATTTATGCGGCAGGCATCACCTTGTTTGAACTAATGACTGGTCGTGTCCCTTTCAATGATTCAGACCCTGTCAAAGTGGTAGTGGCTCACATTCGTGAAAAAGTACCATCTCCTAAAAAATACATCCCTCAATGTTCAAAAGAAGTGGAAAAAGTCATTGCTAAATCAACAGCTAGAAGTTTTAAAGAACGTTATCACACTGCCCAAGATTTCCACGATGATTTAGTGATTCTGACGCAAAATTCTGAACTATTAAAAGAGAAGAAGAGTTTTTTTGCCCGTATATTTGGTTTTAAATAATGGAAGGTAAAATTCTAGCCTTAAGCTGTGGTATTTATTCGGTTTTATGCGAAGGAGTGATTTATCGTGCTCCGGCTCGAGGAATTTTTCGATATGGTACAACTAAACCAATGGTGGGAGATAATGTTGATATCGATCTAGTTGATATGGTTATTAACTATGTTTATCCCCGTATCAGTCAATTAAAAAGACCATCCGTGGCTAATGTCGACCAAATGCTCATAGTTTCTTCCTTAGTCGAACCAGTCTTTTCTTATTTATTAGTTTTTAAATATTTGACCTATGCCAATATGAATGGTATTAAAGCCAAAGTGATTATCACTAAATCAGACAAAAGCGATAATCAAGAACTCATGAGTGAGATTAAAGATGTTTTTTCAAGAATTAATGTTGATGTTTATTTTGTCAGCAACAAAGAAAGAACTGGCTTAGAAGAAGTAAGAAAACTATTTACAAATCATATCACCTGCTTAATTGGTCAAACCGGAGTAGGAAAATCATCGTTAATTAATGCAATTGACCCTCATTTCGAAAGAGCAGTGGGAGATTACTCTCGTGCCTTAGGAAGAGGCAAACACAAAACAAAAGAAGTAATACTACTTCCTTATGAGGGCGGTTATATCGCTGACACTCCTGGGTTTTCTTCTTTAGACTTGGATCTTTATAAAGAAGAACTTGCCCAATATTTTCCTGGTTTCACCGATTTATATCTAAAATGTTATTTTTCAAATTGTTTACACATCTCTGAAGATCGTTGTACAGTTAAAAAAGCTCTTGAAGATGGTATAATTTCAAAAATAGCATACGATTGCTATTTGACTTTATCAAAAGATGCGATTTTTCAAATACGGAGGTACGAAAAATGAAAACTGCTCTCGTTGCACCCTCTATTCTATCTGCTGATTTCACTCATCTTGGAGCTGACATTAAGCGCATTCAAGATGCTGGCGCCGATTGGCTACATTTCGATGTTATGGACGGACATTTCGTCCCTAATATTTCCTTTGGTTTGCCAGTCTTGCAAGGCATCGCAAAAACTCACAAAATGGTCAATGATGTCCATATCATGATTAGCAATCCTCGTGAATATGCTCAAAGATTTGTCGAGGCTGGCGCCGACTATTTAACCTTCCATTATGAGTCTTGTGAAAGTGATTCAGAAGTGTTTGAAGTCATTGATATCATACATAAATATGGAGCTAAAGCCGGTCTTTCGATCAAACCTAAAACTCCAATTGAAAAAGTATTTCCCTTCTTATATAGCCTCGACCTCGTCCTTATTATGAGTGTTGAACCTGGTTTTGGTGGGCAATCCTTTATTCGCGATTCATTAGGCAAAATATTAAGACTTAGGAACTATATTGATGAAAACGAAATAAAGACCTTGATTGAAATCGATGGTGGCATCAATGACCAGACCGCTCGTGAATGCAAACAAATGGGAGTTGATGTCTTTGTGGCGGGTTCCTATATCTTTAACGCCGATGATGTACAAGTTGCTATCAGGAGTTTAAAAATCTAATGGGATTTACTTTACCGGCATTAATATTATCAGTTCTCTTTGGCGTCTTGTTTTTAGTCGCCTCTTTTATTTCTTATAGGAACAAATATAAGGTGACATACAACATTCGAAACATGTTTCCTTACGAGTTAAACTATAAAAGTAATTTTTCCGAGAATTTTTATGGCAACATCTCGCTTATTTTGGCTACCATATCATTTGTTTTTTTCTTCTCTACATTTGATTTGAAATTCAACAATGGCTTTTTCATTATGATAATGATTTCTGGAATATTGTCTTCCATTTTGTTTTTAGCTTTAGTTTTTATTCCTTTAGATTACATGAGATTACATAGCATTGTGTTTATTCTTTTTCTCATCTCTTCATTTTTACTTTCAACTTCAATCAGCATTGGTTCTTTTATCTACAATCAACAAATAGGTGAAACTTCTCCCATCCCATTTATCATATTTATATTGGGTTTTGTTCTTACATTATTAATATTAGTATTGCTTTTGAATCCCAAACTTAATTTGAACATTCGAATGAAGGAAACTATCGCCGAAGATGGAAGCATTAAATACGTTCGTCCACGCATGATTACCATCGCTTTTTCTCAATGGCTTCTTTTCTTCTCCTTATTTATTAGCGAGATATTATTATTCGTTTTGACATTATCTTTTTAATCAAATAAAAAAGCGGAATACTCCGCGTTTCTTATTTCAGGTTTATTAACCTTTTTTATTTGTATTGTTTGTTGAGACTGCGATAAGCGCGAGTCGACATACGAACTCGCATTTCTTGGCCGTCAACCACGACTGTGCGGACTTGAAGATTGCAGTTCCATCTACGGCGTGAAGCTCTCAAAGAATGGGAGCGACTATTACCACTTAAAGGTCCTTTTCCTGTTACTGGACATACTCTTGACATATCGTAGGCCTCCTTTATTCTCGAAAATGTTAGCACAACCAACTAGTTTATGCAATAAACAAATATCTAACTTATAACTTAATGCGAGGAAATTTATTCATTACTTCCTGCTTATCAAGCAAATCATCGCAGTTCTTTTGTAATGACTCATAGACCTGATTCTTATTATCAGGAATTAAATATATGATCTGTCCACTTTTCATGACAATTGTGATGGTGGATCTTTTTCTTTTTTGGTTTTGATCAATGTAGATTATTTCTGAGTAGGGGTAAACCAACTCTCTTTTGAATTTTATGACTATTAGTTCTCTTTTTTCGATGACATAGAAATAGGTCCGTAAAGAGAAAATTAAAATTAAGATTGATGATGCGAGGAAGACACCGATGATTAACCATTGACGATAATCCCACTCTTCAAAAAGAAATAAATTAATGCAACTGGTAAAAACAATGACAGCGGAAAATAAAAATATGACTAACGCCAATAGAAGAGTCTTTTGAAAAGAAGGCCAGACTTTCATCACATAGAGTTTATCATTTTTTTAAGGAAAAAAAAGCGTTTAATAAATTAATTAGCTGGAATATCTCTCTTTTGGTTTATGTGATTTCTTGCGTGTGCTAGAATGTGAATATACGCGGAGGTACGCATAATGCCATATAAAATTGTCGCAATGATTCTCGCTGGAGGAAAGGGTACTAGACTCGAATCACTGACTAGAAAAGTTGCTAAACCAGCCGTTTCTTTTGCTGCAAAATATCGAATTATTGATTTCCCTCTCAGCAATTGTGCCAACAGTGGAATCAACAAGGTTGGAGTATTAATGCAATACGAAGCTGTGGCTCTTGATAGTTACGTTGGTAATGGAGAAAAATGGGGGTTAAATGGCGTCCACTCCTTCACAGCCACTCTTACTCCAAGACAAACCGAAGACAGCGCGAAATGGTACAAAGGTACGGCGGATGCTATTACCCAAAACATCGATTTCCTTGATGCTCAGAATCCCGATTATGTATTAATTCTTTCTGGCGATCATATTTATAAAACCCTCTACAACGAGATGGTTGATTTACATATTAGTACCGGAGCCGATGCGACAATTTCAGTTATTGAAGTTGATCCTGGTGAAGCAAGTCGCTTTGGCATTATGGCTGTCGATAAAAACGACCGAATCGTTGAATTCCAAGAAAAACCAAAAGTTCCAAAGAGTAATTTAGCTTCAATGGGAATTTACGTTTTCACTTGGAAAACTTTACGAAGTTATCTTAAAGAGGATGAAAAGAGCGAAACTTCCGATCATGATTTTGGAAAAGACATCATTCCAACTATGTTGGGTGATGGAAAAAAGCTCCAAGCCTACCGCTTCCAAGGTTACTGGAAAGACGTCGGAACTCTTGCTTCCCTTCACCAAGCAAATATGGACATCGCCTTAGACAATCGAGAACTCAATCTTTTCGACGACGATGATACCACCAAAATTTATAGTGAAGATACTCATAGTGTCCCTCAATATGTTGGCACCAAGGGTTCAATAAAAAGAAGCATCGCGAATCAGGGAGCCATCATTTTAGGTTCAGTTGATTCTTGCGTTATTTCTAATGAAGTAATCATCGAGGAAGGTGCAGTATGCACTCGATGTGTCATTATGGCGGGTGCTCGCATTAAAAAAGGGGCCAAAGTTCATAATGCTATCGTTGCTCCTGAGGCTATCGTCGGGGAAAATCAGGAGATTAATTTAGGAAAAGCAGATGTAATTTTAGTTTCTGGAGGTAGCTACAAATGAAAAGAGTAATTGGAATTTGCAATTTGCATGATGGACCAGATCTTGGCCCATTAACGGAAAACCGTCCTCTTGGGGCAGTTACTTTTCTTGGCCGCTATGGATTGATGGATTTTGCTTTGTCAAATTTGTCCAATTCCGGAATTGATCGAATCAGTGTTTTGGTCGAAAAAAATGTTCGTGCAGTGAGAACTCATGTTCGAGAAGGTCAAACCTGGATTAATAACACCAAAACTGGATATCTACGTTTATTTTTCAATGAAAAATCGATTGGAACCCCTCGCTTCAATACTGATATTTCTAACTTATTAACCAATCGTTCATATTTTGAAGACGAAACTGCCGATTATGTTTTAATTACTAATCCCTTTATGCTCACTTCTTGTGATTTTCGTCCTTTTATTGACGCTCACATCGCTTCAGGAGCTGAGGCATCAATTATTTATAAGCACACCACAAAGGCGGACACCCAGTACTTAAACTGCGGAATGATTGAAGTAGGTAAAACTGGATTTGTAAATAAAATCATCAATAACTCCGGAATGAAAAAGATTGCCGACATTTCGCTTGGAACATTTGTTTTTAATCGTGATGCTTTTGAGAAAATTTTGAGACTTTCACGCGATGTTTCTCTGCTTTACGGAATTAGAAAAATGGTCAGATACTGCATTGATGAGAAAATGCTGTCTCTTTTTGCTTGGGAATTTTCGGGATTCGTAGCTCCGATTCTAAGTTTATCTGATTATGTCAATCAGTCTTTGAAACTTCTTGATTATTCATCCCGTTCCCAATTATTTTTGGATAATTGGCCTGTTTATACCGTTACCCATAACACCCCACCAGCCTTATATGGCCCAAATGCTGATGTCAAAAACAGTTTTATCGCCAATGGCTGCATTATCAAAGGAAAAGTTCGCAATTCGATTATTTCCCGTGATGTCGTTATCGAAGAAGATACCCATATTGATAATTCTATTATATTTACCAAATCAGTCGTTGGAAAAGGAACGAAGGTTAACAATGTTCTAGCTGACAAATATGTCAGGATGTTCGAGTGCCATGAAGTCAGTGGTGAACCAGATTGTTTTTTGTTCATTGAACAAGGAGCCCATATTTAATGAAAATTGTAATGGTTGCTAGTGAAGCGAGACCTCTTTGCAAAACTGGTGGTCTAGCCGATGTCATCTATTCTTTATCAAAAGAGCTCGCTGTCATGGGCGAAGAAGTATTCATCATTTTGCCTTATTATCGCTTCATTAAACATAATTCTAAGCATTCAGTTAAAAAAGTTTGTTCTTTTGTTGTTCCTATGTCTTGGAGGAGCGAAAGGGCGGATGTTTATTCCACATACGATAGCGGAATTACTTATTATCTAATTGATAATACACGATATTTTGATCGAGACCATTTCTATGGAGACTGGGATGATAATGAAAGGTTTGCTTTCTTTGCTTTAGCAAGTAAAGAACTCCTTTATCACATCTCATTAACTCCTGATATCATTCACTGCCATGATTGGCACACAGGAATGATTCCCTGCCTCTTCAAAGAGGATGAATATGCATGTGAACATTTTAAAAAGACAAAATTTGTGTTTTCAATCCATAATCCAGCTTTCCAAGGGATGATGCCTGAATCAGTTCTGGGTGATTATTTTAATCTTTCTGAAACATTGTATGAAAATGGTAACCTTCGTTTTAAAGATCAAGTCTCTTCTCTTAAAGCAGGCATTGTCTACGCTGATAAAATTACCACTGTTTCACCTAATCATCGTCAAGAATTGCTCTCCCGAGAAGGAGGAATGGGACTCGATAGTATTCTGCCACTTCGAGAATATGATTTTATCGGAGTGCTTAACGGAATCGACTACCAAGAATTCAATCCTGTCAACGATGAAATGCTCATTTATCCATACAACGGAGTGAACATTTTCCGTGAGAAACTAAATAACAAAAAAGCTCTTTTTGAGCAATTACATATCGTTGATTATGGTCAACCTCTCTTCGCCTTGGTTTCCCGTCTAACTTGGCAAAAAGGGATGGATATTCTTTATCTCGCTGTTGAAACCCTTGCCCAAAAAGGCGCCAACATTGTTTTGTTAGGATCTGGCGAATATCAATATGAACAAATGCTTGAGACTTTAAGAAGTAACTTCCCCCAAAATATCGCTGTCTATATTGGTTTTAACGATAAATTGGCTCATCAAATTTATGCCAGTAGCGATTTCTTCTTAATGCCTTCACTATTTGAGCCATGTGGGTTAGGACAAATGATTGCCCAAAGATACGGAAGTTTGCCCATTGTACGCCGCACTGGAGGATTAAAAGACTCTGTCATCGGCTACGACGGGACGAATGAAAAAGATGCTAATGGTTTTGGATTTGATGATTTCACCGCCGAAGCTTTGAAAAATACTTGTTTATATGCTCTCGATATATGGAAAAATACTTCACTCAAAAAAATGCTTGTAAGAAACGCTTTTAAGACCGATAATTCATGGAGTAAAAGCGCGAAAGAGTATCTTTCTATTTATAGAAATTTAACCAGAACCTTTAAGGAGTAATTATGACTTACGACCATCGTAAAATAGAAAAAAAGTGGCAAAAATATTGGGAAGATCATCAGACATTTAAAACTGACGTCTATGATTTTTCTAAACCTAAATATTACGTTCTAGATATGTTTCCTTATCCATCTGGCGTTGGGCTTCACGCTGGACATCCAGAAGGATATACTGCAACAGATATCGTCAGCCGCATGAAAAGGATGCAAGGTTATAATGTTCTTCACCCCATGGGGTATGATTCTTTTGGCTTACCTGCTGAACAATACGCAATTCAAACCGGTCACAATCCAAACGGATTTACTCAAAAAAACATCACTTTTTTTACTAATCAATTAAAAGAACTTGGCTTTGACTATGACTGGAGCAAACTTATTGCCACTAGTGATCCTTCTTATTACAAATGGACCCAGTGGGTATTTAAAGGCTTATTCCTTGATGGTTATGCTAAATATGTTGATATGCCAGTCAACTGGTGCGAAGAACTCGGAACGGTTTTATCCAATGATGAAGTCATCGATGGAAAATCGGAACGCGGTGGTTATCCAGTAATTAGAAAAAATCTCAAACAGTGGGTCATTGATCAACCTCAGTTTGCTGAGTCGCTCTTAACAGGATTAGATAAAATCGATTGGCCTGAATCAACAAAAGAAATCCAGAGAAACTGGATTGGACGAAGTGAAGGAGCTGTCATTAGTTTTCTTGTCGCTGATTCCAATGAAACTTTTGAAGTGTTCACTACTAGAGCGGATACTCTCTTTGGTGCGACTTATTGTGTCCTTTCTCCCGAACATCCGCTCGTCAAATCTCTTGTCACTAATGAAAAGCTAAACGAAGTTGAAGATTACATCTTAATAGCTAGTCAAAAAAGCGAGTTGGAAAGAACCTCGCTTAACAAAGAAAAAACTGGTTGTTTTATCGGCCGATACGCCATAAACCCAGCTAATCAAAAGAAGATACCAATCTTTATATCTGATTACGTTTTGTCTTCATATGGAACAGGAGCTATTATGGCTGTTCCTGCTCACGATAGTCGAGACTATGCCTTCGCAAAAAAATTCAACCTTGATATCATCCCTGTTTTAGACGGCGGTGATGTCACAAAAGAAGCATATGAAGGAGATGGAGTTCATATCAACTCTGGTTTCTTGAACGGCTTAAATAAAGAAGACGCTATTGCAAAAATGATTGCTTTCCTTGTTTCAAACAAAATCGGAGAAAAGAAAGTTAATTATAAATTTAGAGAATGGATTTTCGCTCGCCAAAGATATTGGGGCGAACCAGTTCCAGTCGTTCATCTTGAAGATGGCAGTGTCCACGCTTTAAGCGATGAAGAGTTACCTCTCATCTTGCCTGAATTAAAAGATTATTCCTCACAAAACGGCAAAGCTCCTTTAGAGAAGGCCACTGAATGGAAACAATACAATAGAAATGGTATCAAAGGAGTCCGTGAGACTTCCACAATGCCAGGAAGCGCTGGTTCAAGCTGGTACTTCTTGCGTTATGTTGATCCAAACAATGACAATATTTTTTGCGATAAAAAACTAGCTGATCACTGGTTGCCAGTTGATTTATACATCGGTGGTTCCGAACATGCCGTTGGTCATCTTCTCTATGCGAGAATTTGGACCAAATACCTTCATGAAAAAGGTTATATTTCTTTTGATGAACCATTCAAAAAATTGTTTCATCAAGGAATGATTTTAGGTGCTAACGGCATTAAGATGGGAAAAAGATATCCTGAATTTGCCATCAACCCTACTGATATCGTAAAAAAATATGGAGCCGATACTCTTCGATTATATGAAATGTTTATGGGGCCTCTTGAGGCTAGCAAACCATGGAGCGATCAAGGTGTTGAAGGGGCTAGACGCTTCATTGATCGTGTCTATCGTTTATTTGCTGAATCAAATAGTGTAGTCAAAGAAGCCGTTCCGGAACTCGATTTTATTTACCATCAAACAGTTAAAAAAGTGACCGAAGATTATGAACGCTTAGCTTTTAACACTGCGATTAGCCAAATGATGATTTTCATCAATGAAGTCTATCGTATTAATCGCATTTCCCTGTCTTATGCTGAAGGATTTGTTAAACTTATTTCCTGCATTATTCCTCATGTAGGAGAAGAATTGTGGGAGATGCTTGGACACTCTGATACGATTGCTTTTGCTTCTTGGCCAACATACGATCCTCAAAAGGTTGTTAGTTTAACAGTCAATATGGCGGTTTCAGTAAATGGAAAATTGAGAGCAACTATCGAAGTAGAAAAAGATCTTGAAGATGGAATTGTTCAAGAATTAGCACTTAAGCAAGAGGGAGTCATTCGCCACACAGAGGGCAAGACTATCAAAAAAATAATTATCGTTAAAAATAAGATTATCAACATAGTTGTTGTATAATAAAAAAGCACGATACTCACCTAGTGAGATTGTAGCGGAGGTAAACATGAATTTATGTATCGATGTGGGCAATACCACAATCAATGTTGGTCTCTTTGAAGATACCCATCTTATAGACCAATTTTCCCTGGCAGTCGATGTGGCCAAATCGCAAGACGAATATGCGGCTTTAATAAAGCAACAAGTCGCTAATAGAAACATTGAAATCAATCTAGTTAAGAACATCATTTTTTCATCTGTTGTTCCATCTTTAAACATCCCTTTAAAGGAAGCTTTCAAATCAATTTTTAAGCATGAGTTGATGGTCATAGAGCCAGGAATCAAAACGGGATTATCATTTAAAGTTGATAACCCTTTAGAAATTGGCAACGATTTCATCGCTGATTTAGTCGGCGCAAAAGACATATATGGTTACCCATGTATTATTGCTGATTTAGGGACCGCTAGCAAAATCTTATTGATTGATAAGAATGGCTACTTCTCTGCTGCATTAATCATGCCAGGTATTTCCATAAGTGCGGAAAATCTTACTAAAAGAACCGCTCTTTTACCGAGTGTATCTCTTGAAAAACCAAAATCAGTATTAGCAAAAAATACTGTTGAAGCGATGAACGCTGGTATCCTTTATGGTCACAGCGACATGATTCTTGGCTTAGTTAATCGAATTGAAAAAGAACTTGGCTATTCAACCAAACATATTCTCACTGGTGGTGGAGCAATTTACACCAAGGAAATATTAAAGGATTCCTTTATTTATGATCCAAATATTAATTTGGTTGGCTTGAATATCATCATCAAAAAGAACGAGGCGAAGTATGAAAAATAAAGTAATATTTCAGATGACTTTATCGGCTGTCATCATCGCCATTATCGCCGTGATGTCATATGTGCCATATGTGGGTTATATTAATTATGGCGTTGTTTCAATTTCAACAATACATATTATTGTTTTAGTTGTCGCTTTGTTATTTGGATGGAAACATGGTTTAGTCGCTGGTCTAGCATTTGGATTTTTTAGTCTATTCATTGCTTTGACTCGACCGGCAAGCTCCATAGATTTTGCGTTCGTTAATCCTTTAATTTCAGTTTTACCTCGCGTGGTATTTGGTCTTGTTGCTGGGCTCCTATTTGATTTAGTAAAAAAGATACCATCGATCTCCCTTAGATCCGTTTGCATAGTCGCCAGTTCATTTGCTCTAACAATATTTCACACTGCATTTGTCCTTCTTATGCTTTGGGCCTTTAAATCTACATTGGCTTTTGGTGATAATTTCATGAATGTGTTATATGTTATTGTATCATTGAATGTGCTTATTGAAATGACAGCTGCGGCGGTTTTTGTGCCTTTAATTGCTTGGCCACTTTCCCGAGCCTTCCCTCAATACAATCCGTATAAAAACAAGTATAAAGAAAATTAAAATAAATAAAGAATTAGGAGAATAAAGTATGCAAAAAGCCTCTATTTATCAAAAACTATCAAAGGATTATCGTGAAGAACTATTAGAAAGTCTTACTTCCTTTGTGGCCATTGACTCAGTTTATGATGAAAGTACTGTCGACGAAAAGAACCCATTTGGAAAAGGAGTAACCAACGCTCTTGAATACATTGCTGAGTTAGCTAAAAAAGATGGTTTTAAAGTAAGAAACTATGACAATTATGTTGTGGAAATAATTACCGGTGAAGGAGATAAGAATATCACCATAATGGCTCATGCTGATGTTGTTCCAGCTGGTACTGGTTGGCATCAAAACCCATTTACTGTGACCGAACATAAAGGCGTACTTTGTGCTCGTGGTGTAGCTGATGATAAGGGACCATTGCTCTCTAGTTATTATGCGTTGAAAATGCTCCGTGATCATCATTTATTAGGGGACTATCAAGTGCGCTTTTTAGTGGGTGGAAACGAGGAACGTGGTTCCAAGTGTATGCATCATTATTTCCAAGAATTAAAGATGCCTCAACCGACCTTAGGATTCTCCCCTGATTCAGATTTTCCACTTATTTATGGCGAAAAAGGTATTATCAATTTTAAGGTTAAAAAATCATTAGATATTAATGGTGTATTTTACATCCATGGAGGAGTCGCGAGTAACTCGGTTATCGAACGATGTGTTGTCAGAATGAGAGATAACCAATTCTTTTTAAGAAAGCTACAAAGTGAAGGAATTGAATTTCAAGTAAACTTTGTTGATGAAGGAATGGAAGTCGCTTTTATTGGAAAGGCCGCTCATGGCGCTGAACCCGAAGAAGGACTTAATGCCGGAATGATTGCTATCAAAGCTCTTGGCGAATTTTTAGAGGACGACAATCTTAAAATTTTAACTGAGCGCTTTTCTGATTTGGAAGGTGCTGGTCTCAAAGCCTCTAACAAGAGTGAATCAATGGGCCATAACACATTGAATATTGGTATTCTTGATTATGAAAACAATGAACTATCCATGGTGGTGAACTTCCGTCATGTCGATGGGGTGAATGAAAAAGAGTTAATCGAAACTATAAAAACCAATGCTCAACCATTCGAAATTGAGTTGATGTCAATTTCTCCACTCTTGTTTTACCCACTAGATTCGACTTTGATTTCAACACTTCTTTCTGCTTATCAAGAAGAAACAGGAGATTTGGTTTCAAAACCATTAACAACCGGCGGAGGAACATATGCGAAAGAAGCGGATAATATCGTCGCCTTCGGTATGCAATTTTCTGATTGGGATTCGATGATGCACTCACCAGGAGAACAAGTCAGAAAAGAAGACTTATTCAAGAGTATGGCAATCTATGCTAGAGCGATTATTGAATTAGGTAAAAAGCTTAATGAGAACTAAATACAAATCTTGGACTAAACCATATATTGAAGAACATCCTGAAGTGATAGTAACCCTAGATCAATTAAAAGGCATCGAAGGTAATTTTGCTTTAGAAATTGGAAGCGGTAAAGGCAAGTTTCTCGCCGACATGGCAGGACTCAATCCTGAGCTACTAATTTTAGGGATAGAGCGAAATGTGACCTGCGCGGGAATTACGTGCAAAAAGCTCGTTGAAAATGAAATTTTAAACGCTCGACTTATGTTAGCTTCTGCTGATGAAATTTTACCCTCTATCAAAGACAACACCATCTTAGATATTTATTTGAATTTCTCTGATCCTTGGCCTAAGAAAAGACACTTTAAGAGAAGACTTACCTACGGAACATATTTAAAACAGTACTATCGGGTTCTTGTTAAGGGAGGAAAACTGATCATTAAAACTGATAATGATGACTTATTTTCCTTTTCTCAAGAGACACTTGGTGAATCTCAATTTAAGGTATTGGAAGTTTTGGATGATTATGATGGAAAGGCCCTTCTTGATGCGATGACTGAATATGAGATCTCATTTCGCGAAAAAGGTCAAAAAATTCATCGAATTGTCGCCATAAAGGAATAGGTATGTTTGATAAGTATTCCATCTATTATTCTTATAAAGAAATTGGTGATGTCTTATTGATTGTTTTTGATCAAAAAGCCATGCCTACTTCTTTCATTCAGAAGTCTGATGTTACAGTAATTTATCACAATGGTGAAATCATTGGATATAACATCTTTAATATCAGCAAAATTGTGAAGATAAAAACCAAAGGTTTAATCTATTATCCATCTAATGTTTTTATCGATATCATCAATAGCATTCTAAAGAATAATCAATTTGATATACTCGCCCATTATTCTCATAGTGGCTATGTCATCGGGCAGGTGGCAAAAATAGAAAAAGACCACATGTTATTTCGCCCCTATATCGATGTTGGTGGTAAAATATTACCAGGGCAGCTCGTTAGCCATATTAACGAGGGTGATAAAGTAGTTGCTGCCTTAATCGGAGCGAGATTATATAACGGTCAAGAAGTAGAAGAAACAAGCGACCCTGCTCAAGTACATCTATGTTCCAATCGAGAACTAAGTATTTCTTTGGATGATGAGATAAATCTCGTCGATGAAGATGGAGTGGTGGGAGAAGATTTTTTTAAGATAGGAGAACAATAAATATGATCGAAGTGGAATTAAAAGAAGCAGGGAAAATATCTCGCTTAACGAATCGAACTTTTCAGTTTGAATCAAAATTAGGGGAAGGATTTTACTCGGCGAATTATTTTATTAAATCGCAACAAATCGTAGCTGAAAATGCTCCCGGTCACATAGTGACCATGCAGTGGTTTCAACGACGCGATAATTCTATGCTTTGTGGAGTAGATGAAGCTATCGCCCTTGTTCATACCTTCGCCAAGCATCCCGAGCTTTTAAAAATCGAAGCTCTCCATGATGGCGATATAATTCAAGCTTTAGAACCAGTTTTAAAAATTACTGGTAAATATGAATACTTTGGATTTTTGGAATCTGTAATTGATGGGATACTCGCTCGTCGCTCAAGCGTGGCGACGAATGTTCACGAAGTTCTCGAAGTAGCTGGTGATGTGCCCGTCTTCTCCATGGCAGATCGTCAAGACGATTATCACACCCAGGTAGGAGATGGCTACGCTACCTATGTTGCTGGCATTAGAAAAGTCTCAACTGACGCTCAAGGAGCGTGGTGGGGCGGTAAAGGCATGGGAACTATGCCCCATGCTTTAATACAGGTATGCGGAGGAGATATTTGTAAAGCCTCCGATATTTATTCCAAATCATTTCCGAATGAAAAGGTTACCGCGTTAATTGACTATCATAATAATGTCGTTAGAGATTCACTTATTTTAGCCCATTATCTCAAGGAAAAACTTTCGGCAGTGAGAATTGATACCTCTAAATCATTGATTGATCACTATTTTGATGACAAAGACACTTCTGGATTTGATCCTCATGGCGTGTGCAAAGAATTGGTCTTTGCTTTAAGAGAAGCTCTTGATAAAGAAGGATTCAATTATGTGAGAATTATTGTCTCTTCTTCCTTCGATGCGGAAAAGATTAAAGAATGGAGCAAATTGAAGGTTCCAGTTAGCATGTATGGAGTGGGAACTTACTTTGTAAACAACATGACTTGTGGCTTTACAGGCGATCTCGTTGTCCTTGATGGCAAACCAGAAGCAAAAGAAGGACGAGCCAATTACAGCAATCCTCATCTCGAAGAAGTTAAATATCCAATTTACTAAAAATTTTTAAAAAAGTAATAAAAAAGAGCCGATCAACTGATTGGCTCTTTTGCTGTCTTTATAACTTACGGTTATAGTATTCAACGATTTGTGATTCAACAATGTCTTGTGGTAATTCTTTACGATCGACTTCGCGGAGAAATTTTCCGGAGAGTTTTTCGTGATCAACTTCAACCCAACCGACTTTTGTGGCGAGAGAATCTAGTGACTCTTTAATCACTTTTAAGTCGCGGCTGTTTTCTCTAACTGAGATGACATCACCAACTTTGCACAAATAACTTGGAATATCGACTTTTTTGCCATTGACTTCGATGTGTCCGTGATTCACTAATTGACGAGCACCGCGGCGAGTACGAGCTAAGCCCATACGGAACACGAGGTTATCGAGACGTGATTCAAGTAATTTCATGAAGGCATATCCGGTAACTTCATTACTGCGTAACGCAATCATGAAGAGACGACGGAATTGTCTTTCATTGACATCATACATATGTCTGAGTTTTTGCTTTTCAATTAACTGTTTGCCGTATTCCGATGGTTTTCTCTTGCGTTCATTACCATGTTGGCCAGGGCCATAGGGACGTTTAGCAAGTTCTTTTCCAGTTTCGAGTGTTGAAAAACCCAAACGGCGAGATCTTTTCCAATTTGATCCAGTATATCTCATGATATATCTTCCTTCCTTTCCTTATTTTTTTGCAAAATAATGAATAGGTGTGAATTCCTTGCTTCGGGTGTTTGACTTTTCACCATTGAGCTTAGGTTACTTTTTTGCTGTCAAACGTCAGACAAGCTGTATTCACATGCTGCATTATATGCAGTTAATACTATATAGAATTATCTTCAATCAGTCAACGATTATATTTCTAATAAAAAAAGTCGAAACATTCTGGCCTATCCATAGGATAGAAGAACTTATACCATATCATTCTTACTACAATGGATTAAAAGAATAAAGTTTTTTATGGAAAAAGAGTTTCATATTGAAACGAAAAAAAGATAAAATAGTTGTGATATATCGTTTCTTACATTTTTAATGTACAAATCATGGACGAAAGGAGATATATATGGCAAATATTGTTTTAGCAAGTATCAATGAAGTCGGGATCATTCTTATTTGTATTGGCGCAGCGATTTTACTTGGTCTTGGTCTTTATCTTTTATACCATTTTGTCCTTTCGCGAAATACTATCCGCCGCCAGGTAAAGGAACTTGAAAGAAAATACTCCTATCTCGATGCTTTATTAATCGGTCAAGATTCTCAATACATCCATCGTTTGGAAATCATCTCTCGCACCAATCTACTCTACGTTGAAAAATACAATGAGTTCTCGAAAAAATTCAAAGAAGTATTTGAGGGCGAAGATAAATTTGCAGAGTCGATGATCAAACAAATCAAAGCCTTGGTGGCAAACAACCAATTCCAAAATATCAAAAATGTCATTGGTGACACAAAAAAAGCGATTGCTTCTTTTGAACAGAAAGTTAATCAACTGGACAAAGACTTGTTTGAAGTAATTAAACCCGAAGAAGAAGCTCGCCACCTTGTCTTGCGTCTCAAAGAAGACTATCGCCGCGTTAAACAAATTTTCTATGCAAATTCCAACGATTTAGAGATTGTCGCCTCTTCTTTTACCCACGTTTTTGATAAACTCGATACTTCTTTCTCGGATTTTGAAAATCACATTGAAAGCGCCGAGTATGAAGAAGCCAATGCTCTTATTCCAGTAATTGGAAAAGTTATTAAAGCTCTTGATTCTGCTTTAAGTCAATTACCTAATCTATGTATTCTTACCCAATCGATTATCCCCGATAAAATTGCTGCCCTTACCAAAGAATATAATGATGTGGAAAGTTCAGGCATTCCTTTATTCAACCTATCTTATAAACATCGTGTTGATATTTGGAACATGACACTCGATTCGAATCGCCGTAAATTAATTGCCCTGCAAACAGCGGGAGTGATGGAGTCATTGGATGCGATCCAACGAGAAATTGAAGAGACCCACAATCTCTTAGCGGAAGAGGCTCAAGACAAAGATGATTTCACCAAGTCCTGTGACACTCTCTACGCCAAAGTAATTGATTTAGAAAAAGTATTCTTAAAAATTTGTTCTCTCTTACCAGAAGTAAATAGTGTTTATGTCATATCATCAGAGCAAAAGGAAAAGATTGACATACTCAAAGAGAATATGAATAAGCTCGGAGCTTCAAAGCGTAACTTAGATAATTTCATCCATTCTTCCACTAAACAACCTTTTAGTATTCTAAAAAGAAAACTTGATGAACTGAACGATGATTATAGTACTGCTAATAGCCAAGTCCTTGATTTCAAGACCTATTTAGATTCGCTCAAAGAATCAAGTGAAGAGGCTTACACCATGGTGTTTGCGTATTACTATCACTGCAAGCAAGTAGAAAGCTTGCTACGCAATCTTGGCATTCCTGACTTCACTGATCACTATAAAGAGCAAATTGAATCCTGCTATAACCTGTTAAATGAAATCGATATTGCCTTAAAAGTTCAACCGATTGATGTGGCAATGATTAACGAAAAAGCCAATTCTTTAAAAAATGTCGCTAATGCCTTCTTTGATGATGCGGAAAATAAGTGTCGCGAAGCCCAACTAGCGGAATCTGCTATTGTATATGCCAACCGCGATCGGCATCACCAAAAGGATGTCCATCAACAGCTTAACGTTTTAGAGAAGTCATTTTATGATGGTGAATTTTTAAAAGTCTACCATGATGCAAGCGCTATCTATCGTCGCATGCACGTAGAGGAAGAAACGGATGCCCGAAAGTAAAATTATCTATCTTGACAATGCTGCTAACACATTGGTTAATCCGGAGATTCTTCAAACCTACCAAAAAGTAATCGAACAATTTATTGCCAATCCCAGCAGTATTCATTTTGAGGGGCAAAAAGCCTCTCATCTTTTGGATATAGCTCGACAACAAATATTAGATTGTTTCCATTTATCTAATCACGAAGTGATTTTTACCAGCGGAGCGACTGAGGCGAACAACCTAGCAATCAAAGGAACAGCTTTCCAATACGCTAATCGGGGTCGCCACATCATTACTTCCGTGGCAGAGCATCCTTCTGTTCTGGAAGTTTTTCGTCAACTAGAAACTAAATTTCAATTCACTGTCACTTATCTGCCCATTAATAAGGATGGAATAATTGATATTGATGATTTAAAAAAAGCTATTACAAATGAAACGATTTTCGTTTCATTAATGGCAGTCAATAATGAAACCGGAGCGATTAATCCCATTAAGGAAATTGCTTCCATACTATCTAAACATCCAAAAATCATTTTTCATGTCGATGCTGTTCAAGCGGTAGGAAAAATTCTTTTTGATTATTCCAAAGTCGATCTCATCACCATTGCGGGTCATAAAATTAACGCTCTAAACAGTTGCGGAGTTCTCCTAAAAAGGAAAAAAATTGATCTTCTTCCTTTATTAGCGGGAGGCGGTCAAGAAGGCGGTATTCGCTCTGGAAGCAATGATGTTGCGATGGGCGTTTCTTTAAGTAAAGCTATTCGCTTAGCTCTGGCGGATGTCCCTTCCAAAATTGAATATATTAAACCATTAAACCAACAGATTCGTTCTTACCTATTAGCAAACGCTGATTTGTATGAAATAAATACCCCAAATGATGCTAGCCCATTCATCATCAATTTTTCTTTAAAAAATCGTAAAGCCAGTGTCGTTGTGGAAGCTCTATCTAATCGAGGAATTATGATTTCTTCAACCTCAGCCTGTCACGCTAGAAAAGAGGCCTTTAGCTATGTAGTGAAGGCTATGGGGAAGGCCGAACAAATATACTCAAATACACTTCGTGTCTCTTTAGACACAACCAATACGAAAAGTGACGTCTCTCTTTTCTTATCTTCTTTAGATGAAGTGGTGAAAGGAATAAAAAGATGATTACTTACGATCACATCATGGTCCGCTTTGGTGAATTATCGACCAAAGGAAAAAATAAAAAAGATTTTATTAAAACATTAGCGGTTAACATTCGTTTTGCTTTAAAAGATTTTCCTTTATTGAAAATCGAAACCCGTTATGACCACATTTATGTCGCTCTCAATGGGACTGATTATCAACCTGTTATTTTGAGGCTCCAAGACATCAGCGGAATACATTCTTTGTCGCTTGTTTATAAATGCTCTCGAGATATGGAAGAGATGAAACAAGCTGCCCTAAATCTAATCAAAGAGGAGAAGGGTCAAACATTTAAAATCAAATGCAAAAGGAGCGATAAAAAGTATCCATTGGTCTCCGAACAAATCACCCGTGAAATCGCTGGCCACATCCTTCGAAGCATCACTCTTAAAGTTGATGTTCATCAGCCAGATATTATGCTCTCCATTGAAGTGAGAGAAGAAGCAACCTATATTTTCTGTCACACCTTCTTAGGAGCTGGTGGATACCCTTTAGGAGTCGGTGGAAAAAGCATGCATATGCTTTCCGGCGGAATTGATTCTCCAGTCGCCGCTTTCTTGATGATGAAAAGAGGAGTGATGATTGAATGCATTCATTTTGCCTCTCCTCCCTATACTCAAGCTGGAGTGATTTATAAACTAGAAGATTTACTTCATACATTAAATAAATATCAACCCCGAATTCGCCTTCACATTATTCCATTTACTAAGATTCAAGAAGCTATATATGATAATGCGGATGAAAGTTACTGCATCACTGTGATGCGAAGAATGATGTTTCGGCTTGCTGATCGTTTAGCAAAAAGAAGAAAATGCCCTGTCATTTCGAGCGGTGAATCAATTGGTCAAGTGGCTAGTCAAACTCTTCAATCAATGCATGTCATAAATGAAGTAACCAATACGCCAATTCTCCGTCCCTGTGCGACGATGGACAAAACTGAGATTATTGAAATATCACGAAAGATTGGGACTTATGACATATCCATTCGCCCGTACGAAGACTGCTGTACAATCTTCACTCCTAAGGCTCCAAAGACTTCTCCTCGCCTCGATCAAGTTTTAACCTTCGAAGGGAAGTTCGATTATGAAACACTAATTAGAGAAGCTCTTCAAAATGTCGAGATCAAAATACTAGCCTTTGATGACGAAAAAACTGAAGGCATTCTATAACAAAAAAGACTCCATTTTCTTGGAGTCTTTTTCAAATTAAGAATTACTTATTTGAGATGCTTTTTTGCTTCTTTGACTAAGTCAGCGAAGGCTTGCGCATCATGAATTGCTAGTTCAGCAAGCATTTTGCGGTTGACATTGATGTTAGCCGCTTTTAATCCGAACATGAATTTGCTATAAGAAATGTCATTCATTCTGCAAGCAGCATTGATACGTCTGATCCATAATTTTCTGTAGTCTCTTTTGATTAAACGACGAGAAATGTATGCATAGCGTAAACTGTGCATGACTTGTTCTTTAGCGGTTTTAAATAAAATGTGCTTGCTTCCGAAGTAACCAGAAGCTCTTTTTAATACTCTTTTGCGGCGTGCGCGTGTAGCAACACTATTCTTTACTCTTGCCATTTTCGGTTACCTCCTTATTTAATGATGAGAAATTTAATTCTCTTATAATCAGTCTTGTGAACTTGTGCTGACTTCATTAAATGTCTCTTTTGTTTGGTTGTTTTGTGTGGGGCTAAGTGCGAGCAATAAGCCTGACCTCTGATAATCTTACCAGTGCCGGTTATTTTGATTCTCTTCATGAGACCGCGTTTGCTTTTCATTTTTGGCATAATGGTTTTCTCCTATTTTTTCTTTGCCGCAAGAATGGCGATGAGCCATCGACCTTCCATGGCGGCTGGTTTTTCTATGACAGCGTATTCGCTGACTAATTCGATGAATTTATCTAAGGCAGCTTGTCCAACCTCGATATGAGCCATCTGACGACCTCTGAATCGCACACCGACTTTAACTTTGTTTCCTTCATCGAGGAATTTAATGGCGGCGCGAACCTTAGTCTCCATGTCATGGACACCGATTTGAGGTGTTAATTGAACTTCTTTTGTTTCAACTATGTGTTGATTTTTGCGAGCTTCTTTAGCTTTTTTCTGCTGTTCAAATCTCCACTTACTATAGTTGATAATTTTGCATACTGGTGGTTGAGCTTGAGGGGCAACACATAGAAGATCTAATTCAAATTCATTAGCTTTCAGTTGTGCTTCTCGCGAGGACATCACACCAAATTGCTCTCCTTGAGGTCCAATTAATAAGACTTGTGGGAAACGAATATATTCGTTAATTAAGTCCTTGGATTGATTGTTTGGCCGTTGTTGGCCGTAAAATTTTTTAGCTGGTAAGATAAACATCATCTCCTTTACTATCAAAAAACGGGAGCATGATGCACCCGTAACATTTCTAAAACTTAGAATGTAGCGTTAGCCAATCGATTTGGAATCAATCTGGCGAGAGGTGCCTCTGCTTTCTACTATTTTTTGCATTAGAATATTAACATCTTTTCATTAGGAATGTCAACAAATAAAAAAGAGATACATAGTATCTCTTATTTTTATATTTTTCAGGATTAATTGAAAGGAGCTAAATTGCTTTTTTATTGGCAATCTCTTTTTCCAATAGATCGATGAAACCATCTAAAGAGACAGTGATTTGTTCACTGGATCCAAAGCGACGGTATGTGACTGTTCCGTCATCTCTTTCGTGATCACCGATAACGAGAGTAAAAGGATATTTCTTAACTTGAGAATTTCTCATTCTGTAGCCAAGCTTATCATTGCTATCATCGAGTTCGACGCGGATATGGCGGTTTCTTAATTGTTCATAAATCGCTTTGCAATAATCGAGGTGGAAGGCGTTATTGACTGGTAAGACATTAACCTGCACTGGTGATAACCAAGCGGGGAAAGCGCCTCCGTAATGCTCAATTAAAATGCCGATAAATCTTTCAATTGATCCTAAGCACGCACGATGGAGCATGATAGAGCGTTTCTTCTCTCCATCGCTATCGATGTAGAAACAATCAAATCTTTCGGGGAGGTTCATATCTAATTGAATCGTTCCACATTGCCAAATGCGGTTCATTGAATCTTTCAATTTGAAATCTAATTTGGGACCATAGAAAGCCCCGTCACCTGGGTTAATAATGAATTCTTTGCCGCTCTTTTCGCAAGCTTCTTTTAGAATGGCTTCAGACTTATTCCAAACATTGATATCGCCGATATAACCTGTTTCAGGTCTTGTGCTGAGAACGATGTAATAATCGAGTCCAAAGACGCTGTACATATCTTCATAGAATTTGAGCAAGGTTTTGATTTCTTCGACTAGTTGGTCTTCACGACAGAAAATATGAGCATCATCCTGAGTAAATGAGCGAACTCTAAATAAGCCATTTAGAGCACCGCTTGCTTCATGACGATGAACTAGACCTAACTCAGCCATGCGAATTGGTAAGTCTTTATAAGAGTGGAGCGAATTCTTGTAAACAAGAATACCTCCAGGGCAGTTCATGGGTTTGATTGCAAAATCTCTTTCGTCAATCTTGGTGGTATACATGTTGTCTTTGTAGTGGGACCAGTGACCAGAAATTTCCCATAATTCTTTTGATAGAATGATAGGGGTTTTTACAATCACATAATGATATTTGAAATGCTGCTCTTTCCAATATTCTTCAATTGCTTCGCGTAAAATCATTCCATTAGGTAGCCAGAAAGGAAAACCAGGACCATATTCACTAAGCATAAACAAATCGAGTTGTTTACCTAATAAACGGTGGTCTCTCTTTTTTCTCTCCTCAATTAAGTCGAGATAAGCCTTTAATTCTTCTTCGCTCCACCAAGAAGTACCATAGATGCGGACCAGTTGTTTATTTTTGCTGTCGCCACGCCAATAAGCTCCGGCGAGACTCATAAGTTTAAAATGTTTAATTTGGCCTGTTGAAAGAAGATGTGGTCCACGGCACAAATCAATAAATGCGCCTTGCGTAAAGGTGGTGATGTCTTCATTAATCTCTTTTATTAATTCAACCTTGTATGGATTGTTTTTGAAAACTTCAAGAGCTTCCTCTTTGGTTAATTCTTTGCGGATAATTTTTTCATCTTTTGATGCCAATTCGTGCATTTTCTTCTCGATTTTCGCTAAATCGTCCTCAACGATTGGAGTGGAAAAATCGATGTCGTAATAAAAACCATTTTCAATAGAGGGTCCAAATCCAAATAATGCATCTGGATAAAGTTCAGAAACCGCTTGAGCGAGCAAATGGCTTGTTGAGTGATTTAATACTTCGAGGGATTCAGGGGCTTTTTTGTCCATTTCAATGATGGAACCATCATGTTGTTGTACTTTCATACTTTTTCTCCTCCACAATACAATAGTGGGCTTTCTTTTGTGCTTATTATTTTAATACTTTATTGAAGCATTTCGACTAATTTCATTAAATTACTATGGATATCTCTTTTCATTTCTAATGCTTCGAAGATATCAATGCTGACAACGTTGTTGTGATGAATACCAACAACTCTGCCGTGTTCTCCGCGACGGAATAGTTCAATGGCTTCAGTTCCAAGTCGTGCAGCAAGAATACGATCGTGAGCGACTGGGCTTCCCCCTCTTTGCAATCGACCTAATACTTCAGTGCGAGTTGCAAAACCGGCTTGTTGTTCTATTTTTTTAGCTAATTCTTGAATATCAAGAAGGTTTTCACTAACGATAACAATGGCGTGACTCTTATTTTGGGCTTTCATCTTTCTAAGACGACGGAATAGTTCTTGTTCTTTAGCTGGATGATCGAAAGTAATACATGCTTCAGCACCTTCAGCTAATGATGAAAAGATTGCTAAGTCTCCACAGTGGCGGCCCATGACCTCGATAATGGAACATCTCTGGTGCGATCCAGAGGTATCTTTGATTCGATCGACGCACTCACAAATGGTGTTGAGAGCAGTGGCAAATCCGATGGTTTCGTCGGTTGAAGCGACATCGTTGTCGATTGTACCAGGCATACCAACGACCGGATAGCCTAATTTGGCCATAGCGGCTAAACCACGATAGGTTCCATCTCCGCCGATAGCGATTAATCCATCAATTTCAAAATCTTTTAGAATTCTAACTGCCTTTTCAACCACGGCAGGATCTTTAAATTCTTCAAGTCTAGCTGATCGAATTATTGTTCCACCGCGATTCATAATATCGCTGGTGAACTCTTTATTTATTTGCTTTATATTTCCTTCAATGAGACCCTTAAAGCCGTCATAAACGACATACATATCAATGCCGTAAAATAAACCGGCTCTCGTGCATACTCTGATAGCCGCGTTCATGCCAGGAGCGTCTCCTCCGCTGGTGAGAATAGCAAGTTTTTTAATCATAGGACAATACCTCTTTGCTAATAATAGAAAACTATTATTAAGTTTATTATGCTCTAATCACTGGTATTTTTCCATAAATAAACTAAATTTATTTGCATTTTTTGACAATTATAAAAAAAGAGAATCAATGTTTAGTAGACCTCGGGTATAAATAATATTTATCCACAAAATGATTGGTGGAAAACTAATATAAAAAAAGGACGCAAAGAAATAGATTTATATATAAATCAGTTATAAAAGGGGTGTGGACAAAGTTATCCCCATTTTTTCTCTTTCTTTTTCATATTGAAAAGGGTTTTTTCTCCATGACATAATAAGGCAACTCGGAGGTCGAAAGATGAACATAGTCAACAGCAAAGATTTTCTCGAAGTAAAATTAGTCTCGCTCATCGCCGATTACGATGTGGAAACAATTGCTAATCTTTATCAACCCATCGTTGGCCACCAAGCAATTAGTTTATATATCACTTTATGGAGCGAAGCGAAGAACCAAAAAATCACTCCTTTAATCTCTCACGAACAATTATTCTCTCGGATGCAAATAGTCCCTGGTGAGTTTGTTGAAGCACGAAAAGCCCTTGAAGCTGTTGGACTCATTCAAACTTATTTGGAAAAAGCCTCGGATATGAATGTTTATCACTATGCGATTTTTTCTCCTAAAACCCCAAAGGTTTTCTTCGATAATTCACTCCTTTTTGGAATGCTTGTCAAAAATATTGGAGAAGCCGACGCGAATCGTTATAAATCAATTTATTATTTCGAGCAACCTTCACCTAAAGGAGAAGATATCTCGGCTTCTTTTGCCGAAGTGTTTCACCCTGATTTTGATAATCCAGTTTTTGCCAAAGTCCTCGCCTCATCCTCTCAATCCATTGATCGCACTGTCGGAAAAGTGCAGATTGTTTTTTCTTATGAACAGTTTTTTGCTTCTCTAGGTGAAGTCTCACAAATAAAGCCTGAAGCTATCACGAAAAAAGAGATGAAAGAAATTGAAAGATTAGCCACTCTATTCGGAGTGAAAGAAATAACAGCCGCTAACGATGTAGCTTCTGTTTATTCGCCTAACCTTGCCAAAGGCAAGCGAATTGATTTAGTACAACTAACCAAGCTTTTCCAAGAAGAGACTAACTACAATTATTTAGCTATAAAACGGAACAACGGAAGACCACAAAAAGTTTCTGGATCAACCGATTTAGCCCATAAAGTTAATCTCTTTGAGACTATGTCACCCAAAGATTATCTTGGTGTTTTACAAAATGGCACTCGTCCGGCCAGTGCGGACTTACGATTAATCAATGATTTATCGAGTAACTTCCATCTATCAAATGGAGTAATTAATGCTATTATCGATTTTGTTCTGACCGTTAATAATAATGTCTTCAGCCGAGCGTATTCCGAGAAGATTGCCGCTTCCTTAGCAAGGGAAGGATTAACCACCGCGGTGGATGCGATGAATTACCTTCGTCGAATCTACCGACCAAAAGATAAAGAAAAACTAATAGTAACCCCTAAAAATGCTGAAATAACTGAAAGCGGAGAGATAAAAAACAAAGAAAAAGAATCTAGTTCAAAACATGAACCTTCTTGGGAAGAAATGATTGATGATCTAGATGGAGGAGGTAGCGATGGAAAAGCTTAAAGTAGATATGCCAATTAGCGAAGACCAAGAAATTCTTGAAAAGATGAAAATTGCTTTTGAGAATTGCCCCTCAGCGATAAGACATTTAAATGATTTAAAAGTGCCTCCCGAAGTCATTGATCGCAACTTACCTAAAATATTTGATTTTGTCTCAGATATCAATTATTGCAAAAAGTGTCCAGGAGTCAAAAATTGCCAAAAAGAAAGGCCTCTTCTCGTGACAAGAATCACTTACCACAATGGTTATTTAGATCGCGAGCTTTCCCCTTGTCCCGAATTTTTAAAGCGCCTTTCCTTTGAGAAGCAGTTTATCGTTCGAGACTTTCCGGATGATTGGCTTGATTACGACTTAAGAAGTCTCGATAAATCCGAAGCCCGAAAACAATTGATTGCTCAATATATGAAATACACCAAAGACGGTAACAATCAGTGGATGTATTTATATGGTGGTCCAAACAGCGGAAGAACTTTCTCGGCCGCTATTCTCACCATTGACATTGCAAGAAAAAATCTTGGCCTCATCTGCTTTTTAAATAGTTCTCAGCGCATTAGAGAATTAGGTGATTTACTATATAGTGACAAAGTCAAATTCCAAAAAGAATTAGACCGTTACTCAAACATTCCCGTTCTTGTTTTAGATGATTTTGGGAATGAATTTAAAAACGATTTGATTCGTGATGCGATTATTTTCCCCATTATTTCCACTCGGGCAAATAAAAAATTGCTTACCATTATCACGAGTGATTTTACCATTGCGGAAATAGTGACCCTTTACTCAACATCAAAAGCAGGCGCTTTACGTGCTAAGCAGATTGGCGGTCTAATTAAGTCAACAGCTAAAGAAGAAATTAGCTTTGGCGATCTTGCAGTATATTGATGATTTGATTAACCATCTTCTTTAATTCTTCACGGCTGGCATTGTTTTTAATGACAAAGTCAGCTTTTCTTTTATTAATGGAAAAGCGATTATCGTATTGATTGAGGAAAGTGAGAAATGAACCTGTTGCAGTATTCCTTTGCTTTACTCTTTCATACCTAATTTGGTCATCGGCATCAACGGCGATTAATACATCAAACATGACTTCCATCTTTGCTTCAAACATTAGCGGAACCTCAATCGCGCTTAAAGGATGAAGTTTGATGAAGGAAGCGACTTCTTTCTTTACTAGGGGATGAATATAGCGTTCTAGTTTTTTCTTATCCTTAGGATAAATAGTTAAGTGCTCTCGAAGAATACTTTTGTCTACTACATCAGTAAAATTCAAGTTGAACAACTTGTTAATTGAATCGACAATGGGGGATTTATGATAAAGTTCAGCAACAATATCATCACTTGATAAAGTGGCGTATCCAACCTCTTTAAATAAATTTAATACTTCCGTTTTACCGCTTCCAATTGAACCGAAAATGCCCACTGATATTGGCAATCCTTTTTTTACTTGGCAAATTGGGCAATAAGTAGTTCCCCGTCCATTTACTTTAACAAACTTCATTGGGTGATGACATTTCGGACAATCGTTGTCTTTTTGGCCATACGCCAATAAATTGGTTTGAAAATTACCATCGATATCTTTGCCTGGATGATAGCTACGAATAGTGGAGCCCCCCGCTTTAATAGCGCCGTTTAAAATTCTTTTTGACTCTTTGACAATATTCTCCCATTCCTCTTTCTTGATAAGTTTTGCGGGAGTAAAAGGATTGATTTGGCAAGCATAGAGAACCTCATCAACGTAAATGTTGCCTAGGCCTGTCATCAAAGTTTGATCTAGTAGAGTTGATTTGATGGCTAACGAAGATCCTTTGGTTCGTTTTATTAAATAGGAAACATCTTCCACATCAAAAGGTTCGGGTCCTAACTGAGCGATTTCTTTTTCATTTTTCCAGCGGCTTTCATCAGTTAATTTCATGATTCCAAAACAACGGGAATCGTCGTAGCATAGTTTTTTATCATTATCGAGATGAAATACGACACGAGCATAACGAGTGTTCTTTTCATTTTTCTCGATTTCGTAATATTTGCCTTCCATACGGAGATGAGATAAAAAAACTTTATCATTGGTTAAATGGAAGATGAGAAATTTACCAATTCGCGTGACATCAGTAAAAGTTTCACCGACCAAACCGTTAACAAAGGCATCAATATCCCCTTGGATAGTGGTTTTACGAAGAACATCAATTGAAGTTATTTGATGAGATATAACGATAGGCTTTAATAGTGTTTTAATCGTTTCAACTTCTGGTAACTCTGGCATATCTATCTCCTTATTTGGTGCTATACCAATCTTCGCCAAATCCCCCATCTACTTCGAGAGGGACATCCAGCTTCATAGCGTTTTCCATGATGTTTTTAATGAGAGGATAAACAACATCCTTTTCATTCTTGGGAACTTTAAAAAGCAATTCATCGTGAATCTGCAAAACCATTTTGGTTTGGTATTGTCCCTCTTCAAGGGCTTTATCAACACGAATCATCGCACATTTGATTAAATCCGCCGCTGTTCCTTGAATCGGAGCATTCATGGCCGCTCTTTTGGCGAACTCTCTTGTTTGATAGTTGCCATCCTTGAGTTCTCTTAAATATCTTCTTCTACCAAGTAGTGTCGAGACATATCCATCTTTTAAGGCTTGGGAGATGACAGTATTAAAGAATGTACCAATTTCCGGAAAAGATTGATAGAAGTTGGAAATGATACTTTTAGCTTCCTGAACAGGGATTTCCAGTTGCTCTGCTAATCCCCAATCGGAAATACCATAAACAATACCAAAATTGACTGTCTTGGCTCTTCTTCTTTGAAGAGAGGTTGGATCCCCAGCTAGGTTAAATATCTTCTTTGCGGTTGCCGAGTGAATGTCTTCACCATGAGAGAATATTTCTTTTAAGGCAACGCAATGAGAAAGAGATGCTAAGACCCGCAACTCAATTTGAGAGTAGTCGAAAGACAACAATTCATAATTGCTATCTTGAAAGAAGAAAGCCTTGCGGATTAGTTTTCCTTCCTCATCTCGAATGGAAATATTTTGTAAATTTGGATCGGAACTTGATAAACGACCAGTAGCAGTGAGAGCTTGATTGAATTTGGCGTGAATCTTTCCGTCCTCATGAATGTGCTTTTTCAAGCCATCGATATAAGTTGATATCAATTTGAAATATTTGCGGTATTCGAGAATCTTGTCAACAATAGGATGCTCCTTGGATAATTCCTTCAAGGCTTCAAAGGAAGTTGACATTTTGCGGTTCGCCTTCAGCCCCATTTTATTATAGAGAATATCTCCGATTTGCTTTGGAGAAGATAGATTAAATTCTTCACCCGCAATTTGAAATATCTCTTTCGATAACTCATCGGCTTTTTCCTTATAGATATCACCAAAAGAATCCAATACTTTAGCATCTAAGGGAAAGCCTTCGATTTCCATATCAGCCAGAGTATCAACAAGAGGAATCTCTAAATTGTTATATAGTTCAAAAGCCGAAATTTTCTTAAGTTCTTGAGCAACTTTTGAAAACAAAACTCGCGATAAATGTGCAATTTTTACCGTCTTTTTTGGATTTCCAGTGCTTAACAAAGTTACTTCTTCTTCGTTCTCCCCTAGGTCGACACCAAATAAGTTAACGACTATTTCGGGGTTGTTTTTTAAAGAACTATCTAGTAAATAAGATGCAATTAATAAATCAAAAACCAAGCCTCTTATTTTAATATCAAATCGAGATAAGGCAACACGAATAGCCTTAAAGTCATAGCAATATTTTTTAATAGATTTATCGAAAAGAATACGCTTTGCTGTTTCATCATCTTTTAAATCATTTATTTCCATGTATAAGTGGTAACATCCAAAATCAAAGCCTACTCCAAAAATATCGCATTTTGTGTAATCATCGCCATCGTAATCGAGTGCAATTCCTATTGAATCAGGAATATCGAAAGAAGCCAGAGAAGTTACTTTTTGAACTTCAATGTTTACCCCAGTATTTGTGTCTTTTTTCCATTTTTGAGGGATTTTATTTATCAATTGTTTAAAGCCATATTTCTGACAAAAACTATTGAGTGTTTGGAAATCATAGCCTTCATAAATGAGCTCAGATATGGAAAAAGGAAGAGCAACATCTGTTTTGATGAGAGCCATTTCAAGAGATATTTTACCCATCTCTTGATCGGCAATAATCTGTTCGCCAATCTTGCCTTTCATTAAAGGAGCGTTTTTTAGTATTTCATCAAAACTTCCATACTCTTGTATTAATTTAATGGCTTTTTTTTCACCAATCCCCTTGATACCAGGTAGGTTGTCACTAGCATCGCCTCGCAAACCTTTATAGTCCACAATTTGATGAGGCTTAAATCCATAGGTTTCTTCAACAAGTTGAGGGGTCATTAAAAGGACATCAGAAAGGCCTTTCTTCAGTATATGAACGGTGGTGTTATCACTCACTAATTGAATAAAGTCCCGGTCAGAAGTATAGAGGTGAACTTCATAACCAAGTCGCTCGGCTTCTTTAGCCACGCTTCCGGCAATGTCATCTCCTTCAAAACCATCTTCTTCGAATTGAAAAATTCCAATTGAATCTAAGAATTCTCTAACGATTGGGAACTGCTTGACTAAATCATCAGGAGCTGGTTTGCGATTGGTTTTATAAAAATCGCAACTCTCGTGTCTAAAAGTTGGTTTGCCTGTATCAAAAGCCACGAAAATAGCTTCGCCCTCTTTGATAGTGGAAATTATCTTGTTGAGCATATTGGAAAAAGCAAAAATAGCGTTTGTTGGTGTGCCATCTTGGCTTCTCATTACTTCAACACCCGGGTAGGCGGTGGCGTAATAAGCGCGAAACAGCAATGAGTTGCCATCTATAATCGTAATTTTTTTCATATTAATTCTCCAAATTCTCAATTGTCTCAGCGATAAAGCTTGATTCATCGTTTTTCACTTCATATCGGCCTTTGACAAGGATAATATTATTTTTTTCAAGCAAGGAGGCTACCTCAGCAAATAAGTTGGGGAAAACCGTCATTTCGATATCGCCAGTTTGATCAAAAATCTTCACGAAAGCCATCGATGAACCTTTTTTGGTCTTAATGACTTTTTTGACTTTCACAATACCGGCAATATTAACTTCGTTATGCTCAACCAATTCATTGATGGGAACGACATTCTTTGCCTTCAATAAATCTTTTTTGTAATCTAAAACGTTGCTGCTAAGCATAACTCCGATCGTGTCGTATTCTAGATCGAGGTTTTCGAGAGGATCATCTTGCTCTACCATAATGTCTGGAGGGGCAATAGCGGCGATGCCCAAATTAAGTTGGCCATTATCATCACTGATGAGTTGAGCGTACTGCAAGGCAGCTTTGATTGTATTTCTTAAACTGGCTCTTGAATTATGCAATTTATCGAATGCTCCAGCGTTAATTAATTTTAAGACTTGGGACTCACTTATTTTGTTTTGATAGAGGCGAGTGACAAAGTCGAAGATATCTTTATAAGGACCATTTTTGCGTTCTTGAATGATGGTTTCCGCCATTAAATCGTTAATTCCGCTGATGGATGTCAAAGGAAAAAGAAGACTCTTGTTATTAATGGAAAAAGCCATTTGTGATTCATTAATATCAGGCGGCAGTATTTTAATACCCATCGCCCTCATTTCGGCAATATTATCAATAAATTTACTATCGTTAGCAGAAAGGCTAGTTTCCAGTAAAGCAACATAGAATTCTAATGGATAGTGGGCTTTGAGCCAAGCCATGCGACAAGCTAAAACTGCGTAAACAACAGAATGTGAACGATTAAAGCCATAATCAGCGAATTTCAAAATGTCATTAAAGACTTCTTTACTAACAGCCTCGCTATGACCGGTTTTAATCGAACCCTCAATAAATTGTTTCCCTAAGGAAAGAAGAATAGCTTTATCTTTTTTGCTGACTGCTCGACGAAATGAATCAGCCTCAGCAGGGGACAAACCCGCCATAACTGAAGCGATTTGGTTGATTTGCTCTTGATAGACAATTATTCCATAAGTAGGAGCTAAGATATCTTTCAAGTCTTCCGAAAGATAAACAATTTTTTCTTTGCCATCGCGTCGGAGGGCGTAGTTTCTAACATAGGGCATTGGGCCAGGACGATTAAGGGCAATCAGGGCGACGACATCCTCAAAAGAATTCGGCCTTAAGGTTTGAATTCCTCTTCGCATCACGGCAGTTTCAATTTGGAATAAACCAATTGTGTGACCGGAACTGATAAGATCAAATATTTCCGGACTATCATAGGGAAGTTTCATCTTATCAAGATGGATGTCAGGATAATGAGAGTTGATTAAATCAACGCATACGGAAACAGTGGTGAGATTACGAATACCAAGGAAATCCATTTTTAAGAATCCTTGCTCCTCAAGATATTCCGCTTCATATTGTGAGATGTAATTATCGTTAAAATCAATAGAGACAGGAATAGAATTTTCGATAGGTGTATTATTTAATATAATACCCGCTGCGTGTTGCCCTGATTGACGGGGTAAACCTTCAATTTTTCCGGCTAGAGAAACAAACTCTTTAAAGTATGGGTCACTATCGATAGTCTTTTGAAATTCTGGGAGGTATTTATAAGCTTGGCCTAATGAATAACGAGGATTGCTAATAGCCTTACTTAGTAAAACAATGTGTCTTTCTGGATATTGATAAACCCTTCCAATATCGCGAATAGCTTGTCGGGCTAAAATAGTTTGGAAAGTGACAATCGTGCTAACTTTATTACGCCCGTATTTGTCACGCATATATTGAATGACATCTTCACGTTTGATATCCATAAAATCGACATCGATATCCGGCATGCTTTTTCTAGCCGGATTGAGGAATCTTTCAAATTGTAAACGATAGAAGATTGGATCAACTTCAGTAATATTCAAAAGGTAACTAACAAGACTTCCCGCGGAACTTCCTCGACCGGCTCCGACAAGAATTCCTTCTCTTTTTGCCCAGTTCACATAATCTTGAACTAAAAGAAAATAATCGGAATATCCCATTGAACTAATTGTTGATAATTCATAATCAAGTCTTTCAACATATTCAGACTTTGCATCTAAATTGAGTTTTTTTAGTTTCTCATAAGCCATCTCTTTTAATTCTTCATCGCAGTTTCGAGAAGAAAAATGAAGCATTTCGCCTCTTTTTTGCATAAAAGCAAATTGGCTTTGCTTAATCAAATCGTTTGTCGCCCCTATCTCATTTTCCGAATAAATTTTATGATAATTAGCTTCAGCCATGAAATATTCATAACCAAAAGCCTTTTTCTCTTTGATAAAAGTTCCTTCCCCGATGGCGGAAACAATTTTTAAAACAATCGCATCGTCCTTTTTTTCATAACGTAGACGAGGAAAGGCTAAACATTGATAATTGTATTCTTTGGCGAATGTGCGAACTTTTTCCATCATTGTCTTACTGGCTAAGTCAACAACCTCAATGCCGAGATAAAAACTTGGCTCAAAGAGTTTGGAATATTCGTTGAGCCACTTCGTAAAGGTTGTATCAATTTTTTCTAAGGCCGAGAAACGTTCTTTAAAGGTTCCATAGTTTGTTTCCATGACACAAGCTAATCCGCCGCAATTTTTAGAAAGAGTGGCGAGAGTTAATTCGTTTTTTTGAATCGCAGTGTTGATGTTGATGAGGTGGTGGTACCCCTCCTCGTTGAGAACATACAAACAAAGATTAGTTTCATCTATGGTGATATTAATGCCGACCAAATAGGGTTTTTTAATATCTTCCATCGCATGGACAAATTCAGGAATCCCATACATACTTCCAAAATCAGCAATTCCGGCGCCAAAATAACCCTGCTTTTCAATGGAGCGGGCAATCTTTTTGATGGTCAAGCCGCTCTTTAAGAAAGAGTAGCAGGAAATAATATGTAAGGGCGCGAATTTGCTCATACACATAGTATAGTCTATAACTATGACTTTTTTAAATAAAAAAGGTAACCTAATGGCTACCTTTTACAATTCACATTTAGAATAATTTATTTAACTCAGCGATAAACTTTGGTAGTTCATCAAGTGAATTAATTTTCGCTCCAGAAGCTTGTGGGTGTCCACCGCCTTCAAACATGGCAGCTACTCCATTGATGGCTTTTTCTTTGGAACGAATTGAAATTCTCCAACAATTATCTTTTGGATCTTCAGTGATGGAGCACCAAGCATTAACTCCTTCGATATTGGCAAAAATATTGACATTTTCTTTGCCTCTTTCGGTGGTGATCTTCAATTCATCTTGGATTTTGGCATCCAAAATATAATAAGCCACACCTTTTTCGGAAATCGTGAAGTGATTGAGAATATAAGCGGTGACATATAGATCATCGAGTTGCTTGCGATACATCTTTTGGTAAATTTTGCTTAATTCCAAACCTGATTCAAGCAAGTAGCCAGCGATAGCAAAAGTATGAGCGGAAGTGGAAGCATACTGGAAACGTCCAGAATCACCGGCAATAGCAGCGTAGAAATACCCTGCTGCTTCTTTACTCATCACATATTTACCCTTGAAATTAATAAGAGCGTTGACAATGTTTTCTGAGGCAGCCGCTCCAACAGTGTTGACCATGCTGACATTACCAAAATCTTCGACAAGTGGATGGTGATCCATCTTGACTTTGAATTTGGCTTTTTTCCAACGTGGATCTGCGATGCGAGAACTGTTGGCGGTATCTAAGATAATAGCGAGGAATGGTTTTTTAAACCACTCTTCATTTAACTCATCCATATAGGGGAATAATCGGGGAGTAAAGGTGACATGATTGTCTCCTAAAACTCTCACTTCTTTATTTGGAAAATTATCCTTTATCCAAGTGGCTAAACCCATTTGGGAGCCTAAGGCATCATAGTCTGGTTTGCAGTGGCGGAAGATGGCAATACGATCATATCGCTTAATGGCGGAGTGCAAGCGGGTGATATTTTTCTTTTCACTTTCCGCATACACTTTAAAAATTTGTTTCATGTTTATTCTTGTGTCTCCTTAATACACATTTGGTAAGCATCGCGAGCAATCATCACTTCTTCATCAGTGGGGATTACGGCGATTTTGATTTTGCTGTTGGGGGTCGAAATAAGGGCTTCTTTTCCGTGTATGGAATCATTGAATTGGTTATCAATATTGACTGATAAAGCATCCTGAATTTGCTCAATGACTTCACGGCGAGTTCTTGGTTCATTTTCACCGATACCAGCGGAGAAAATAATGAGGTCACATCCACCTAAACG
>Ga0265294_10000615_pt1 | contig 47733 bp, 38 predicted proteins | sample MunlanPumphouse3_FD_192504 | JGI IMG/M metagenome (GOLD analysis project Ga0265294, IMG submission 192504) | Groundwater microbial communities from a municipal landfill in Southern Ontario, Canada - Pumphouse #3 | ecosystem: Environmental > Aquatic > Deep subsurface > Groundwater | place...
CCCTTTTTAGTAAATATTCGTGTCAATATCGAGCGAAAATGTCCTAAAACATAAATTCTACTAATTTACACAATAATTCTTTTTAAAAGCATCTTGGAAATTGTCGTAATTTTCATATCTCCAAGGATGATTTAATGGTGGAATCCATTTGCTTCTTTTTGCGATTGTTGGCGTAATTTGGTCAAACATTAATGAATCTAATTTGTTTTTATTTAGTTTTTTTAGTTCGTAAATTTGATCGTCAACCGAAACAAATTTTTCACCATCAAAAGCATTAATAACGAGACACTTAGTATCTTCAAGAAAACAAACTAATGTGTCATCTTTAAAAGCTTGATAATATTGATTTTTGTATTTTATTGCGCTTCCTTTATCGAACCTTCTTTTTGCAATTGTTGATAAATAGAAATCAATTTTTGTTTTGTCTACTTCTACAAACACACTTTTAAAATCTTCCAATTTGGAACCAAACTTTTGATTAAATTTGGGAATAAAAGAATTAATTAAATAAGTATTTGCATCTTCGATGTTTGTTATTAAATTTAGTTTTAATTCAACTGATAATCTATCTTGAATAGTTCCGTTTGCTCTTTCGATTTGACCTTTACTTTGAGGTACACTTGTTGTTTCAAGCAAACAACCTAATATTTTGCAAGAATAACCAAATTGCGTTAATGCATTTTTAGTTTCATCCTTGCTTCTTTTTTGTTTATATGTAAATACTGTTCTCCTATCTGTTTTGAATTTATTTGGAATGCCAAAATTCATTAGTATTTGTCGGAAAATATTAAAATATCCCAATAGTGTTTCTTGCTCACAAAAGTAGCCTCCTACAATTCTTCCTGTGGCATTATCGATTGCTAAATGTAAAGTTGCAAAGAAACTAGAGCCCCAAATCTTCGAACAGGCATCCATTTGGAGCAATTCACCAAAATATTTAGACCTTTCTTGTCTTGGGTGAGCGTCTTCAATATTAATTTTGTGGTTAACAAGTATTTCTACATCGGGATTTGCTAGAAGTGGTTTTTCTTTTCTAATTTTATTTCTTACAATTTTCTTTCTTGTGATTCGGTGTATTTTTGGAGTATAAATCTCGTTTTTAAAAAGCAAAGAATACAAACTTGCGTAAGAAATTTTTATATTATTTCTTTCAAATAGCAAATCTCTTAAGTGACTAAAATTACACATTAAATAATTTTCGTTTTCTCCCTTATAATCTTCCTTACATAATTGTATTATTTTATTAGAGAGTGTATTGCTCATTTTATTAACGGGTGTTCTTGATCGATTACCATGAATAAAAGTAGCCTTACCTCTCTTTTTGTATTCAAGTAATAACCGATTAATTTGTCTTATACTTTTTCCTAATTTTATACTTGCAGCATACTTATTAATTTTCCCATCTGAACATGACTTTATAATTTCATATTTTTCCTGTTCGTTCATTCGTAATAATATCCTTTCCATTTCCATATCTCCTATAGAGATATTTTATCATTGGGACATTTTCCCTCGATAACTAATGAGACATTATCACTTGATAACCATACAATTGGGTAAATAAATAACGAAATTATTGTATATATTTGCATAAAGTTTTAAAATTAAAGAAATACCGTAAGGTAGAAAAATAAGGAGATAATTATGGATAAACATGATTGGAAAATCTGTATCGTTGGGGGAGGCCCAGCTGGTGTAGCTGCAGCCATGTATCTTGAAAAGAAAGGCTATAAAAATTATGCCATTCTTGAAAAGGATGACCACTTAGGTGGTAAATGTTATTCGCCTGTTTATAATGGAAAACGTTACGAAAGTGGCTCTATTATGGGTTGCGATTCTTATTATGCAATTCATGATATGGAATTATTTGGTGGTTGCACTCATGATGGACCAAAACTAGATCGTGAATATAAACGTGCTAATGGAAAGAGATATAATCCATATTCACCAAAGAGATTCTGGCAAATCCCACATCTATTAAAGGTTAAATCACAAATGAAAAAACTTGGTGAACTTTTAAAGACAAAATATGTTGGTTATGATGTTAATGGTCACCGTGGAGTTTGTTTAGGCAAATATGATGGCGATTCTCCAGCAAACGAAAAACGTGAACATATTAGTGGTACAAATCCTAATTTAAAGGATTTAGCTTTACCATTTAAACAATTCTGTGAAATGAATGGTGTTCCACTAGTTCAAGAAGTTTATATTGGACCATATACTTCATTTGGCTATGGTTACTTTGATGAAATTCCAGCAGCATATGTCTTAAAGTATCTTGATATGCATACTATTATGGAATTCGTTAATATTAGACTTTGGACTTGGAAAGAAGGAACTCAATCCATTTTCGAAAAAGTTAATGATAAACTTACTAATAAAGTTAGATTAAATTCTGATATTACTAAAGTTGTAAGAAAGAATGATAAAGTTATCGTTACTGTAAATGGAAAACAAGAAGAATACGATAAAATTATTGTTACTGCTCCACTTCAATTCTTACCAAATTACTTTGATGCAACTGCTGATGAAAAAGAATTATTCTCAAAAATTGATTATGAAAGATATGATGTTTTAGCTACTACAATTAAGCAAGGCTCATATCCACATATTTCATGCTATTTATTTGATAATATGCAAAGAGAAAGAATGGGTAGATTAATGGTCTTCTATCATCGTTGGGAAAATGAACCAGATCAAATTATTACAACTTATACATTACGTAAACATAGTGGCGAAAAAGAAATTCCTTATGATACCGCTAAGAAAAATGTATTAGAAGATATGTCAATTATTGATACCCCAGTTGATAAGATTATTAAAGAATATAAGTGGTATTATTTCCCACACGTTTTAACTAAAGATTACCAAGATGGTTGGTATGAAAAAGTTGAAGCCATGCAAGGTAAGAAGAATACTTATTATGCAGGTGAAGTCATGTCATTTGGTGATATGGAAGAAACTTGCGAATATAGTAGAGAAATTGTTGAAAGATTCTTCTAATCTTAAAATAACCTATATTATATCGATTGGATTATTAAATTAAGACATTTAAAAACGGTGTTGCACAAATGCAACACCGTTATTTTTATATATATTAACTATTTCTTCTCTTCTTCTTTTTTAGCTGGTTTTTCTTTTATTACTTCAGCAACTGTAGTTGCAAGGGATGCAACATTTTGAAGTTCGCTAGGAATGATAATCTTTGTTGATTGACCATCCGCAACTTTTGCAAGAGCTTCATAAGATTTAAGAGTTAAAACTGCTTTATCAGGATTTGCTTCTTTTAAAGCAATAAGTCCTTTAGCTTCAGCGTCTCTTATTAAAACAATACCTTCTGCTTCAGCTTCTTTAACTTTCTTAATTGATTCAGCTTCACCTTCAGCGTTTTTAATACGAGTTTGCTTTTCGGCTTCAGCTTTTAAAATTGCGCTCTCTTTACTACCTTCGGCAACTAAGATTGCGGATTGCTTTTCACCTTCAGCAAGTAAAATCTTTTCACGTTTTTCACGTTCAGCACGCATTTGTCTTTCCATAGCATCTCGAATATCTTTTGGAGGTAAAATGTTTTTTAACTCAACACGATTTACTTTAATTCCCCAAGCATCAGTTGCTTCATCAAGAATACTTCTCATTTTAGTATTAATAACATCACGACTAGTTAATGTGTCATCAAGATCCATTTCACCAATAATGTTTCTTAAAGTTGTTGCACTTAAATTCTCAATAGCGCTTATTGGATTCTCTACTCCATAACAATATAGTTTTGGATCAGTAACTTGATAGAAAACAACAGTATCAATTTGCATCGTAACGTTATCTTTTGTAATAACTGGTTGAGGTTCAAAATCTTTAACTTGTTCCTTCATTGAAACAGTTTGAGCAATCGAATCAATAAATGGGAATAACATATGTAAACCAACTCCCCAAGTTGCATGATATCCGCCAAGTCGTTCAACAATAACCTTATTAGTTTGACGAACAATTCTTATACAACTAATAATAATTATAATAATCACTAATGCTATAGCGCCTAAAACAATACCAACAATACCACCAGCACTTAATCCGTCCGCTAAAATAGTAAAATTTTTCATATTTTCTCCTTATTTAATTTCATATTTCTTTACAATCGCTTTATTACCTTCGATTGCAAGAACGACAACAATATCATCTTTCTTAATTACTTCATTTGGATTACTAGCTTCTGCAGTCCAAACAACATCATGAATCTTAATCTCTCCTCGTTCGAGTTCAGTAATGTCTTTTATTACTCTCGCTTTCATGCCAATCAACTCATCAACATTAGATTTCATCTCCCTTTGCATTAATAATTTTTTAGCAACAGGGCGTAAAGCAAATAACAAAAGAATTGAAACAACAGCAAAGACAATAATTGATATCCACCACATTGGTTCAATATCAATTCCCATACCAATTGCACACAAAACCAAAGCAACTATACTTCCGCCACAGAACCAAATTGAGACTAAGTCCGTTGTAAATAATTCTACAAGAATTGCTACAACAAATACTCCAGTCCAAACAAATAAGAATATTTCATTTAAGCCCATTATTAAATTACCTCCTTATCCATTTTAATTAATAATACATTATCTTTCTCGTTCCACATAGTTTTATACTTTTTCGCTTCGCCGTCTTTAAAAGAAAGATTAAAATCATCACAAATAATAGAGATTATTTCTTTTGATGTAATCCTTGCATAAGAAGATTTAACCGTAATTTTATAAAGAGTCTCAATATCTAAATCTCCACGACTAGCCTTATTAAAATCAATCGGTTTAATAACTATTTCTTTTTCTTCTTTATTAATTCCAACCATTACTTTATTTGCTACTTCAAGCGGTAACAAAGCAGTTTTGTTAAGAGTAATCGAAGAAAGATTTATCGTCGCTACGCCATCTTTTTGTTTTTTATTTAACCAAATTATCGACATAATGTTCTCCTTTAATAAAATTATACAAAAAATTATTATTTATGCAAATAAAATTATTAAAGATTATTATTAATTATTTCTTTATTGAAATTAAATCACCACTTTGATAAATTCCTTTATATTTAAGGAATACCAAATAGTGCAAAGCATCACTAAGATACTTCTTCGTTTTTTCTTTCATTGCGGAATAACCATAGAATGTTGAAACAAATTTAAATAAATCTTCAGTCTTAATCTTTTTAACATCGTTTAAAATATCAATAAATAAATTGCCTAATTCCTCATAAGGCACGTTCATGATATCAAAATCTTTATGTTTTCTATATGTTTTGTAGCCTAGATATTGTTCTTGATTTAGCCAATAAGTATCAGGTCCATTTGTATGATAATAATGAAGTTCGCCTAATAGGGACAAGATTCTCGCATTTGCTTTTGGTCCAATTTTGGTGACTAAAGCGAGTTTTCTCAATCTTTCTTTAATATATAAATAATTTAAAGGGGCTTCGGTTTCAATAAGTTTCTTTAAAACATAAAGCACTTGTCGATCATCGTTAATATTTGAAAGCAAATCATTATATTGCGCGTATGCAACTGCATTCTTCATCCATGCCTCTTCATCAGTCTTCTTAAAATAAATCTCATCTTTTAATGGGGTTCTTTTCTTTAAGTTATTACCTGTTGAACTTGAACCATTTATATTTATATATTTGATTCTTTCAACAATCGAATTCACTACTTCATTTGGGTGGTCATAATAATCAATCGTCCAAATTCTAATGATATTCCAACCTAAACGTTTTAAAACATCTGAATGTAAAACGTTTCGGTCTCTACAAGTTTTAGCATCAAAATAATAAGAACTATCACAAATGACACCAAGTACATACGACTTTTCTTCTTTATCCTTAATTGCAATATCAATTCTAAAATTACTTGAACCTACATTTAAATCACATTTATAGCCAAGTTTTTCTAAATCTGACTTAATAAAGTTAGCAACACTAACATCAATTTCTTTATCATTATTATCAACGTTCTTTGTTAACGTTTTTGTTCCATATTTAGCATATTCAAGTAAGTCACGTAAGTATCTTGCGCCATCATTTTTAGCGTTATTTGGATTAATATCTATTGGTTCGATTGATGAAAATACAATCATTTCGTCTCTTGCTCTAGATACTGCAACGTTTAATCTTCTTTCCCCTTTTTCTAAGGATAATGGACCAAAATTTAAACTTAGTTCACCATCTTTTCGTTTAGCGAAACAAATCGAGAATAAAATTACATCTCGTTCATCTCCTTGAACATTTTCAAGGTTTTTAATGAAGATAGACTCTCCACCTGGTCTTAAATTAATGTTTGGATCTTTATCGTATTCTTTATCAATTAAATCTTCGATAAGGTTTTGTTGCTTTTGGTTAAACGTAACAACACCAATGCTCTTTGTTGATAAAATTGGATCTTTAACACGACGAATTATTTCGTTTACAATTGCGTTAGCTTCCACAACATTTATACCTTTATTTCTTTCATAAGTGCCATGAACATTAATAAAATGTACATTGCTGTTTAGGTTAGATGGCGATGGGAAAGTAAATAAATCATTATGGTAGAATTTATTATTTGAGAAAGCAATCAACGATTCATGGTGACTTCTATAGTGCCATAAAAGATGCTTTTCTGGTAAACCAATAGCTAAGCAATCATCAAGCAAACTATCTAAATCATCAACGCTTGAGAAGAAATCTCCATCATCATTTATTTGAGTTTTAAAGAAGTTAGTAGGAGGCATTTGATTTGGGTCTCCTGCAATAACAACAGAATCACCGCGGGCAATTGCGCCAATTGCTTCACTAGTTGGAATTTGCGAAGCTTCATCAAATATAACAACATCAAAATGATTCTTTTCTGGATCAATATATTGGGCAATTGATAAAGGAGACATTAAGAAACATGGGCAAATCTTTTTTACAAAACCACCAAGATTAGACATGATTAATCTAAGACTTGTTCCCTTACCATTACTTTTTACAAGTCTCTTCAATTGTGAGAACTCAGTGGAGGTAATATATTTGGAATTAATAGTTTGAAGATTTTTTGTAATCTTTGAAGCTGCTGTTTCAATGGTTATCTTACTATATTGGTCAATCAAATCCTTATATGAAGCAATATTCTTTTCAATCTCTGGTTTAGTAAAATCATTAAAATCGATTACATTGAAATATAAAGAAATCACTTTAAGATAAATTGAGTAAGTGTAAGTCAAAACCAAGTCAGTATCTTGAACGTTCCCGGCTTTATATTCATCAACAAGGAAATCAAGATTCAATTTTTGGCATTCACCAATAGCTTTTAATAGCAAAATCCAAAGATTGAATTTTTCAATATTTTTCTTAAACTTTTGAATGTTCTTAAGCATATCGGAGAAAGTAAGATTATTATCAATAAAATTAATATTATCTTCAGCCTTCAATTCTCTTAAATAACTCAAAAACTCGTTATTTTGTGCAATGGTTTTATTAATATCATTAGAGAATAAGTAATCTTTATTTTGGTAAATTTTCTTTATAGATTTAATATCTTTTTCATTATAGAACGCCGTATCTTTTACAAGAGATAAAAATTTCCTTGTAGTGTTGAAGTTATTTTTTAGATCGTTATACTCATTAGCGGTTTTACATTCAAAAGCAGAGAAATGATAATAAACCGCTCGATCTACATTCTCGTTTCTCATCTTTGCTTTTTTATAGCTAATTACTTTTTCTAAAATATCTTCTAGTTCATTATTTTTTATTTTATTTTCGCTTGCTAAAAGATAAGCAGAGAGGGTTTTGTTTACTCTTCTTCGAACCATATATCGTTTAAAGAAATTAAACTTATTTGCAACTTTTAAATTCTCAAGCAGCATCTCGCTATTGATATCAAAAATATTATGTCCAAATCTTCGAGTAATTTGCTCTTTATAAGAATATTCGTTTATTCTCTCATCAAGATAATCGTTACAGAGACGATCTTTTAAAACGTAATCAAACGACAATAGATTATCAAAATTAATTCCATCATTCTTTCGTAAGAAATCCAAGACTAAATTTATATCAATTGTTTCTTTAATTGTATCAATTGATGTTAATGAGTTATCTTTTGAGAATTTTACATAATCTTTGTTAAAAGAATCAATTCGCTTATATGCCTCATCAATTTTCTTTTCAATTTCATTTCTAACATTTAGGTTATATTCTTTGCCTTCATAAAGAATAAATGGATTGTCTTTAAACCCACCTACTTCTTTACTTGCAATAACAAGGGAGTTAATCGCATCTATAGATTCCTTAAAAGATTCTTTAGTTAAACCATTAATATAGTTTTCACTAACATCAATGTGTTTATCTTTCGCATCATTCTTTAGAGTTTCATAACGCAAAATAGCATCATAAAGTGAAATGAAATACTTTTTATTAGAATGCATTTTATCTAGCTTATCATTTAATAAGCTTCTCTCTTCTAAAAGCTTAGTCGCATTTATGCTTCCATCTTTTGGTTCCTCGATTTTGCCAACATTTAGTGAATTATCGATTTGCGTTAACACTTCAGATTTAGATATTTTGTTTGAATGAATCTGTAAGCAGAAATTTCCTAAACCAATTTCGTCTAAACGATGTTTAACTACTTCAAGAGCAACCATTTTTTCAGCAACAAATAACACAGATTTTCCATGGTACATCAAATTAACAATCATATTAGCAATTGTTTGAGATTTTCCTGTTCCTGGAGGACCAAACATAACGAATGAATTCCCTTTTGCGCAACTAACAATTGCCTCAACTTGGCTTGAATCTGCACTTAATGGAATCGATAAATCATTAGGCTTGATTTCGCTATCAATTTGAAGATTTTCTTCATCATTATTTGGACACTTATTTACACCATAATATAAAGACGCAACAACATCATTTTTTAAAAGTTCTTCTTTTCTATTATAAATATCTTCCCACATAACAAAGTGCGAAAAAGAGAATGTATCAATATAGGCTTTATCTTTTATTACTTTCCAGTTTTTAAGATTTAACTCCCTTGTTAATGTGTTACAAATTTCATCATACTCAATCACACCTTGATCATCGACTGGAAGATCATCAGTATTTATATCAACATCTAGATGATAATTTTGTTTAACGTACTCTAAAAAAGTGATGTTTAGTCGTGCGTTTTCTACTGCAAAATCTACATTATAGAAATTGCCAACTTTTCTAGAACTTAATTGGATTGGTATTAAAATTAATGGAGCATAGTTTGGGTAAGTAGCATTAGTTGTTGGGTACCATTCAATTAATCCAAAAGCTAAGAAAAGAATATTGCTGCCACTTTCTTCATAAGCAGTTAAACTACGTCTGGATAATTTCTTTATTTCATCATCAAAACGAAGTGCGTCAGTTTCAATAATTATTTCACCTTTTCTTAAAGAAGAATTGATAAAATCTTTGTCTTTATAAGACATTACTGTCGTATTCAATAATGATTCTTTTGAAGAATAACCACATAAATTAAACTTATCTTTTTTAACTATTGCTTCTAAAAAATCTTTTGGTTGAGTAAGCAAAACATTTAATACATTCTTTTTAATTTTGATGTTAATTAATCTATTATTCAAACTTAAATCTAAAAGTTTTCTTTCCCAATAATTGAACTTATCTTTGTCTTTATCTTTTGTAACAAATTTTCCACGAGCACTTGTATCAACTTCGTTAGGTTTTTCATCCATTAAATCTACAACATCAAAATGAATTTCCGTGTCACCTTTTTTGTTTGGAGTTGGAATTGGTTTATAAATCTCAGTCTTGCGACATTCTTCAATATCAATACCACAATTAAATATATATTTATAAAGATTATTTCTTCCAACTTCGGTTGCATCATTAAATGAGCCAGCTTGACCACTACAAACCACAGTCGCTTCTATGCAAATGAATTTTCCAATACCTTTTTCGCTAGATTCAGTAAAAACGGTACTATTTTCTTCGCTTGTATTTGCAGACAACCCATCTTCTAACCAAGCTCCCACAAATGCATGTTTATTTAACAAAAACACTACAGGATGAATTCCAACGTGCTCTATAACACTGGCCATCAAAATAGCTAAATCAAGACAGGTTCCTTGTTTTGTCTTTAAAACATTTTGAGGTAATCGTACCCTTTGGAAGATTTTCTCAAATGAAGCGGGTGGTGTCATATATGCGATACCCTCATTTCGCACTGCTTTATATATAGCATTTAGTTGTTTTACTACATAATTTGGATCATTTGCTTGATAGCCTAGAAAAGAATTTTTCTCATCTTCATATAATATTTTTGTCGCTTTTCCTGCAAGTTCTATAACATAGTCATCGTTAGGTGTTACAAAACAAGAAAGCATTTCAGACAAAAAAGAAGCAGACTTATTAGGCAAAGAAAGTTGTTCTAGTGGTAACAAATGCAAAGGATAAACTCTACTAACTAAAAGTTCATTATCTTTATTAAACAATGAGAAACTTACATTAACTAATTTAGCTTCTGTTAAAGAATAAAGCGCAGCAGGATCAATCTTAAAGTTCAAATTATTTGTAATTTCAACAATTTTATCTTTATCTAAACAAGAGATATGAATTAAAGAATCTTTGATTTCGGGGGCGTCAAATTCAATCTTAAGAGTAGAATCTAAAACATCACTTGAGGACATATTTTGGATACGAACACTTCTTAAAAAAGAAAAACAATTTGAATTCGTAAAATCATGATATTTATCACATAGATAAATTTCGCATTGACGCGATATATATGAAATACTATCCGAAACATTAGCAGTTATATTAAATTTTTCATTATTCATAAATCGTCCCTCTCAATTGTTTATAATTATTATAAGCGAAAACCTCAAAGACTTTTAGATAATTAATGTGATTTTTTTATATTTTTAAATATTTATGTCAAAACTTGAAAACAATTTAATATTAAACGAAAATTTAATACAATACATAAGGTATAAATTATGAAAAAAGCAATATTCTTTGATTTAGATGGTACATTATGGGATGCTTTGGCTCCAATCACTTATAGTTGGAACGAAGCAATGATAAAAAATAACAAACATTATCGTTTTGATGATACTTCAATTCGAAGTATCATGGGTCTCACTCCAGAAGAAACTGCTTTACTTGTTTTTAACGATGTTCCTTTAAAGGAGGGCTTAGAATTATTCAAGATTTGTGTAAAAGCTGAACTAGAATATTTAGCTATACATCCTGGGAAACTTTATCCGTTAGAAAAAGAAACCTTGGAAGAACTCTCTAAATCTTATCCTTTATATATAATCTCAAATTGTGATAAAGGATATATTGAGAACTTTTTAAACTCATTAAATATGACAAAGTATTTTAAAGGCCATATTTGCGTTGGTGATAATGGATTTGCTAAGTGGCAAAACATAGTCTATTTAAAAGATATAAATAAGTTTGATGACGTAATTTATATTGGTGATACTTTGAAGGACAAAACCGAGAGCACAAAAGCGAATGTTAAGTTCATCCATGCGAATTATGGTTTTGGTCATATAGATAATGATCAATACTTTGTTAACAAGATTTCTGATCTTCCACCACTAATAAATAAATTGTTTGATTAAATCTTATGTTTTCTAAAACCTTAATAATATATAATAATTAAGAAAGGTTTTTAAATATGGAAAACACAAATAATAAAGTTGTGTCTGACGCTCCATTAAAGCTTAACTATAAACGAACATTTATAATCGGTTTCGCTTTCTTTGGAATTCTTTTGTTGTGGCAAGTTTATGACTCTTGGTGCCCTACTTTTTTAACGGAATTATTCCGCGAAGCATTAGGCGCTGATTCAGTTGAAGAAGTCCAATATCTTGTTGGTATTATGATGGCTCTTGATAATTTAGCGGCCTTAATATTACTACCAATATTTGGCTCTCTATCCGATAAAACGCATACTCGAATTGGAAAGCGTATGCCATTTATTTTGATAGGTACATTCTGTTGTGCTGTTGCCTTCCCATTCATTCCAATTTTTTTCCACTATCATAATTTATGGGGAACAATCGCTATGATGGCTATCGTTGTTTTCTTTGCGATGATGTATCGTAATCCTGCAGTTGCATTAATGCCTGATATCACTCCAAAACCATTACGTAGTAAGGCTAATGGAATTATTAACATCATGGGCTATGTTGGTGGCGCATGTGCAACAATCGTTGGTATTGTATTTGTTCTATCAAGTTATTTAGGTGTTGATTCAGCTAATTGGATTGGCGGAACCGCTAATGTTTGGCTTATTGAAGCACCATTCTTAATTGCTTCTGCATTAATGGTTATTTCAGCTTTAGTTTTATTCTTTAATATTAATGAAAATAAACTTGAAAAAGAAATGGCTGGAGATTTAGAGCGTGGCGAAAAGATGGCAGCTGTTAATGATAGTGTTGAAGATGATACTGAGAAGAAAATGAGTAAAGCAAATAAGACAATGCTAATTTTAATTCTTGTCGCTGAATTCTTCTGGTTTATGGCTGATAATGGAATAGGTACTTTTATGGGAAACTACACCCTTTACTATCTCCATTGCAAAACTAGTTCTAATATGATTAACACCATTGTTGGTGGAGTTGGAAGCGTCGTCGGATTTATTGTTGGTGGCGTATTAGCTTCAAAGATTGGTCGTAAATGGACAATCTTTAGTGGCTTAGGATTATCATTTGTTTCGCTTGTTGTTTGGTTAATATTTAGTTATGTATTTGCAATTCAAACTCCAGCTACTGGCGAATACAATACATTCCCAATTTACTTATATATCATTTGGGCAATTAAAGGCTTTGGAATGTCGTTAGTACATGTTAATTCCTTCCCAATGGTCGTTGAGCTTTGTTCAAGTAAAAAGATTGGTAAATTTACTGGTTATTATTATGCCGCATCTATGGCTGCACAAACAATTACACCATGTTTACTTGGTTTATTATTACTTAATAAAAACTTTGGTTTCCAACAACTCCCAATTTATGCAATTGCATGTATAGCAATTTCTTTAATAGTATTTGGATTCGTTAAAAACATTAAAACGAAGAAGACTAAAATTAAAAAAGGTTTAGAATCATTAGACACCGATGAATAAAACAAAAGTAATTAAAAATTTAAATCCCCTTTTCTTAAAGGGGATTGCCCATCGTGGTTTACATAATGATAAATTTACCGAGAATGGTTTAAATGCTTTTAATAATGCCCTTCAAAATAACCTTGCTATTGAACTTGATGTTCATTTAACAAAAGATAATAAATTACTCGTTTGTCATGACTCCGATCTTGTTAGAACAACTGGCAAGAAAGGTATTATTGAAGATTTAACTTATGATGAAATTAATCAAAATTACAAATTACTAGATGGAGAAAAAGTCCCTTTGTTTAGTGAAGTTTTAAAATTAACTAATGAGAAAATTCCTATTGTTGTTGAACTAAAAGTTTATAAAAAGAATTATAAACCATTAGCAAAACAACTAAAAATTGAGCTAAGTTCAACTCGCGATAAAAAGAATTTCTTTTTGATTTCTTTTGATCCAAGAGCGTTACTTCCATTTAATAATTCAGGTTATATGCGTTCTTTACTTGTTTGTAAGGAGAATCCATGGACTTTTAATTTACGCTGTTTCTTCGAGTCTTTAGATTTAGATAAAGCATTGATGAACGAAAAAAGAGTCGTTAATTATTCTAAAAAACATTTTATAAATTGTTGGACAATTGAAACCGAAGAAGATTTTAATAATGTTTATCCATATGTCGATACAGTCACTTTCCAACATTGCGATTTTAGGATTATAAATAAAAAATTAGAAGAGAAAAACTCTTTATAGTAGTTGCTATAATTTTAAAAAGGACTGCTTTTTAGCAGTTCTTTTTCATAATATCGATTATTTCGTGATCTGTTACAATCATTCCATCGGATGCTACTTTAGAAATATTATTTATTGTTTCTTCAACCGACGAACCAACTAATCCTTCACCATTTTTGAATTCTTTTTTGTTGTTATTCATACTCATCCCAAGGATACCAACATCAATACTAGAAGCAATTTTTGCAGCACAACTTGCTTTCGCACCATCGCAAACACTTCCCGAATTAATTACTAATGAATTAGCAATTGTATGAGCAACATCTTTATATTTGCCACCTAATAGATAGCAAATTCCACTAGCTGCACCAACCCCAGCACTTGTTGCTCCACAAAAAGCAGACAAACAACCTATTTTTGTTTTTAAGTGTATTGAAACTAAATTAGAAACAACCAAAGCCCTAAGCAACTCTTCATGAGTCTTATTTTTTTCTTTTGCATAAACGATAACCGGAACCGAGGCAGTAATCCCTTGGTTTCCACTACCAGAATTAATAATTACAGGTAAATCACAACCATTCATTCTTGCGTCAGAACCCGCAGCCGCATATGCCTTTGCTTTATTAATTAAGGAATTCCCACATTCTTTAAGAAGAATCTTCCCAATATTTGCGCCACAATTATGTGTTAAGCCATATTCAGCAATTTTATAGTTATAAGAAATTTGTCTATCTAAGATAAACTCAACATCTTTAATTTTTACTTTATCAGCAAACAAAACAATATCTTTAATATTTAAAGAACACAAATCTGCGCAATGTTCTTGGTTATAATTTGAAAAATCTTTAGAAAACACTTCTTTCTTATCTTTTTCAATCAAAACAATATTTGTATGATCACCAACAATTCTTACTTTGCTTTGATGATTTGCGTTTAATAATTCAACAACAATATCAAACTTATATGGTGATTTTGATTCAGAAGTAACAATCTCTTTATTTTTAAGAAAATCTTTTATTTTAACAATATCGTTTTTATTAACTTTTGAGATAACTTCTAGTTTAAGTTTAGAATCTCCAGCAACTACGCCACTAACAACACCCGCGACTATTCCTTTCAATCCATTTGTGTTAGGAACAGTAACGCTTTTTGCGTTCTTAATAATATTACCAGAAACAATAATTATTACCTTTTCAGGTTCTCCATCTAAATATTCCCTAGCTACACTTCCAGCATAAGCTAAAGAAATAGGTTCTGTGCAACCCATCGCTGGAACCAATTCCTTGGTTAAAATATCTATATATTCTTTATAAGTTTTGTTATTCATTGTTCTTATATTCTATATAATATGAAAACAATTTAAAACCGCTTGTTGCAAAAGATAATATAAAAAAACAGAGATAACGCTAACACAATTCTTTTAAGTCTTAGAAAAATCTATTGAAGGCGTTGTGTTCTTGTTGGTAATAATAAAAAGTTTGGCAGTTAATGCTACCAAACTTTTTTATCAAAATGCTGGTGGAGATGCGGAGAGTTGAACTCCGGTCCATATGTCGCCACACATAAACTCTACAAGTTTAGTGTACGTTTTTTCTTTTGTGAGTTAACAAACGACACAAATTTTCACCCACTAGATTATAATTTTTTCATTAGTAACTTATAATCATCATTACTACCTATCTTCTTTTTTGACAGATGCATTAACTATGAGAAGCTAAATAATTAAGATCTGCGCACCTCCTAAATAATGAAGGACGAATTTAATCGGCTGCAATTAAGCAGCGAATGCGAGTTGTTGTCGATTTCCGGCAATTAATTTGTTTTGGAATATAACGTTTCCAAGCGACTTGCACTTCATGCCCTGCAGACATATGTCGAAACCAAGACATCCCCAGTGCATAAAATATAAAACAAATAGTAAAAATAAGCAAATACATTACGTTTTTAGCGTTATTTTTTAAAAATAACCTCAAATAATATATAATAATTTTATGAAATTCAAAAATACAAACGATAGGTTTACATTAATTGACGAGGAAAACGATAATCAAGTAGGTTATGTTGTCTATAAATTAGACAACAATATTCTTTCGATAATCTCCACCTTTGTTAATCCTTTATATCAAGGAAAAGGTATGGCTAAACTTCTAATCGATAAGGTTGTTTCTTTTTCTAAAGAAAAGAACTATAAAATCAAACCAATTTGTTCATATAGTGTCGCCTATTTTGAAAAACATCCCGAATTTAAAGATCTTTTAATTAAATAGCTATTTATTTAAAGTAAGAATAATCTCGCTAGCATATTTTTCTTTTCTTTTTCTCATGTACTTTAAAAATATAGGGTAATTAATAGAAACAAGCACAATTCCAAGAATGCCAATCGCAATTCCAAGAATAAGGCTAGTATTGCTGCCATCTCCAATGACTTTCATTGCTAAACACATCCCAACACCAAGAACTAAAGCTCCAATAATCCCAAGAGTATAAGCTAATATATAGACTGGTAATTTAGCTTTCTTGTCGAGCTTTCGTGCAACATCAAGATTTGTCTTCTTCTTTGGGGTATACTCATCTTTTAATTCTTCTTCTTCAACATTTAACATATAAATTTCTCCTTACTCCAACACTTGTTGGATATGCTATAATCTTAATAAATTAGGAGAAAAACAAAACGACACAATTTAGCTAAAGTGTTGGAAACACGCATGAAAAAAATAATTTGCACGTATGCGACTGCTCAAAAAAGAATGATAGATGGTATGATTTCTCTCTTACAATATAAAAGTTTTCTAGATATTAATGTAAAAGAATTATGCATGGTTTCTAATGTAAACCGAACTACTTTTTATGCCCATTATGATAATACATACGAATTATTAGAAGACTCACAAGACTATATGATTAATAAATTCCTAGATTCATTTCCAAATAAAGTTGATATAAATAACCTCCCAAAAGATATAGATTTCATTGATAAGGAATACCTTGTGCCATATTTGCAATTTATAAAAGAAAACAAAGTCATATATGAAACTTATGCCAAGAACAACATTACCGTATCTAAAAATGATTTTTTTAGCAAAATTATGGAAAATATTAGTAAACCAGTTTATAAATTACATAATATTGTAAATGAAGTTGATCTTTTATATATTACAAGGTTCTATATAGATGGAATAACAAGCATTGTTAATGAATGGATAAAAAGAGATTTTGAAGAAAGTGAAGATTATATTGCTTCGTTAATCGTAAAATTACATAAAAATAAGTAATTTTTAACCATATTTATGTAAGATTTTTTTGCGATTAGTTCTTTAATAGTTTATACTATTAAAGCAAATATTTAGTTGAGGAAAAATTATGAGTCAAAATGCAAAAATTTTAAAACCAAAAAGAAGATTTGAATGGTCAAAAGTCTGGTATTATATTCGAAGTTTATGGAGCAATCAAGTTGCTACAGAATGCGGATTAAATAAGAAATGGTATGTTGGCGTTATTATCGCTATATTTTCTATTGCTTTATCTTTAATTCCAACCGCTGTTCATACTGCTACATCAAATGGAAGTTCGTTCTTAAGTACAACTTCTGTTTATAACTATGATGAAGGATTTTATAGTTTCTTAGAGGATGCTAAAAAGAACAATTACAACATTGCCTTTGATAGAAACTCTGGAATGGCAAACTTAAATGGTACATCTACTTTAGCTTCAAATAATTACTTATTATTCGAACACAAAAATCAAAATAATAGTGGCGTTACATCTATTGATTTCCAAGTTTATTATATTAAAGATGCAGCAAATTTCTCAGATGCAGCAACTGCAATCAGTTCTATGAAGGTTAACGCTGATGATGGAAGAGATGCATCATACATTATCTTTGGTTCAAAAACATTTATGACTCGTTTATATAAACCTGGTTCATATACTGCTGTTGGTGGCGTTTATGGAGATTATTTAAATCTTGATTCAAATATGCAAAGTTTAACTAGTTTCTATGTAACAGAAAACACTAATAGATTAGAGAATTCAACCGCTTCATTAACTAAGTTTAGAACTTTTGTTGATGAATCATATATTAATAATCGTAAGACTTTAGCTTTGACTCAAACTGGAATTGTCGCTGCCGTTAACGTTGGTATTACCTTATTAATGGGTCTTGTATTATTCTTAATGACTCGTGGTAAGAGCAATCCAAACCGTGGAATCAAGTTCCAACAATGCTTCAGCATTGGTTATTGGACTTCCTTAGCTCCTGCAATTCTTGCGTTGATCTTAGGGTTTATGTTTACCGGTTACGAAATTATGCTTTATGTAGTTATTTATGGGTTCAGAGTTATGTGGTTAAGTATGAAAACACTTAGTCCAAATAATGGATCAGTTGTTGATAAGAAATAAAAAAATAAGCACACTTCAATGTGTGCTTTTTTAATCCCCATAATCGCTTCCGCGACTTTTATAACCTGAGAATATTTTTAATTTGTTTGTAATATCTTCGATTTCTTGATACACAAAATCATCTTCGTAAACAACAGGCTGTTCATAATCAGCAGTAAAGACTACCTTTTTATTACGTTTAACATTATTAATTAGTTCATTAATAATTTCAGGATAATGACTTGCAAACCTTTCTTCAAAAAACTTTAGTTGAGTATAAAAATTAGGTTCGATATAGAACTCAACTCCATCAGAAATCAGATACTTTTCACAAGCAGGATATTTTTCATCTATAACTTTTTTAAATTGATTAAATTCTTTTTGTTCCATTTTATAATCCCCCCTAGTGATGGTAACTTTCGTTATTATTAATTTTACAAGCTCTATACAATTGTTCAAGAACAATAACTCTTGTTAGTTGATGAGGAAAAGTCATTTTTGATAAACATAAAGCATAATTGCTTCTTTTCCTTAACGCATCGCTTAATCCAAGTGTTCCACCAATTACTAAATCAATAGTAGAAAACCCTTTGTTTTTAATTTCGTTTATCTTATGCGCAAATGCTACACTATCAATTTCGTTACCATGAAGATCAATAAGTACTACATAATCGTCTGGTTTTATCTTTTTCAAGACTTTTTCGCCTTCTTCATTTAAGGTGTTTTGCATTAATGCCTCATTGTCAAAACTTAAAATAACTGCCTCTTTTACCTCATAAATTTCTAATTTAACATATTTTGAAAGGCGTTTTGAATATTCAGCAATCGCATCTTTTAAATACTTTTCTTTTATTGTGCCTACACAATATAAATTTACTTTTAGCATAAATCTCTACTACTCCATTGATTCGCACAAACGAGATTAATGTCTTTTAGAGAAACACCATCTTCTGCAAAAACATTTTTATATGTCGCTAAGGCAAGATTTGGCGTGTTACATTCTTCGCTTAAATGCGCAAGCATAATGCCTTTAGTCTTGTCGCCAATTAAAGTGACAAGATATTTAGCACTTTGTTCATTAGAAAGATGTCCATATTCGCTTGCGATTCTTTCTTTTAATGAAAGAGGTCGTGAACTTGTTAAAAGCATATGTGCATCATAGTTTGATTCAATAAAATAATAGTCGCAATTATGCATATATTTTAAAGTTGAATCAGGAATGTACCCTGAATCAGTTAGATATAAAAGTTTTTCTTTACCATCTTTAAATAAAAAACCACAAGGCGCCAATGCATCATGACTCGTAAGTAATGGCATAACAACAAAATCACCAAATTGATAATTTTTATATAAATCTAAGAGATTCTTTTCTGGAACTTGTAATGTACCAACTCGACAATAACTTATTGAACTATCTAAAAAATTCGAACCTGAAACATGGTCGCTATGATTATGAGTATATAAAATATAATCTATACTATTAACACTTTTATTAATTTCTTTTAAACCTTCACATAATCTTTTATAACTAATTCCCATATCAACAAGAATTGTTGTTTTGCTATCGTAAATAATGCTCGCGTTACCTTTACTTCCACTACTAATCACATGCATTTTCATAATTACTGTTCTTTATAGTATTTATTAAATTCTTGAATTGCATCATTTGATGGGTTATCAAAACGTTGATAAGCCTTAAAGAAAAGGAGATAAACATCATCGCATATACCATTACGATTTTTCTTAACCATAACTTTAATTAATTCGCCATCATCGGGGCCTTTAACAGGTGGCTTCATATCATTGATGCTACCTTTTTCTGGGACATCATCATAACCATTTTTATTCTTATTAAAATTTTGCTTTTTACGAACACTTGCTAATGCTTGAACTGGGTTATAAATAAACATAACTTGATCAGCATCTTGTTCAATAGAGCCACTATCTTTTAAGTTGCTTAGTTCAGGAATGCCTGAGTCTCTATCTTCAACATGACGGTTAACCTGGGCTAACGCCAAGATAGGAACCTGTAAATCCTTAGCAAGTTGTTTAAGAGTTCCAGTAATACGATCAATTTCTAGAACCTTATTTTCGGTTTTTAGATGAACGTTAATTTTACCTATATAATCAACAACTATCAAAGCTAAATCACCAATATCGTTTTTTAACTTTTTGGCTTTAGTAACTAAATCTTCAAGAGCTAAACCACCAGTATCATCAATATATAACGGGACTTTTGAAATTTCGGTTTCAGCTTCTTTTAATTTCATCCTATCGTCTTTACTTAAGAAACCTTTGTTAATATGGTCCATTTCAACAAGACCACGATTTGCAAACAAACGTTTCATAATTTCATCATTAGACATTTCAATTGAGAAAATAGCCACTGGACGATTAGTTTTTGCAGCACAATTATAAGCAATATTTAAACCTAAAGCGGTTTTGCCAACAGATGGACGAGCAGCTAAAACAATTAAATTGCCTTTTTGTAGTCCATTCAAAAGATTATCTAACCCTGAATATCCAGTAGTAACACCAGAAAAAGCATTGCCATTTCCTTTATTCAATTCATCAATCTCACGACCTAATTCATGAGCGATATCGCCACCATTTTTAAATCCTGTAATTTTTCTACTAGCAGTAATTCGCGTAATTTTAGCTTCAGCATCGCCAACAAATTTTGAAAAATCTTCAACTTTTTGTTTCGTAGCATCATCTTTAATTTCTTCAACTGTTGAAATCAACGAACGCATTAAAGCATAGTCTTTTAATAATCCAGTATAGTAAGGAAGGTTTTTAAAACCTGTTACCTTATCGGTTAAACGAATCAAATAATCTACTCCACCAATTGAATCAATAATTTTAGATTTAGTAAGATAATCATTTACAGTATGAACATCGATTGGCAAATTCTCTAAAGATAAAGATTTAATCGCACGAAAAACAGCACGGTGATTAACGTTATCTAAATAGAAATCGTCTTCGGTAAGTTCGCTTAGAGCATCTAAGCATTCCTTACCACTCATGAGCATTATACCAAGAACAATTTCTTCACAATCATCATTATGTGGAAGTAAATTATCAGCCATTATTTTTCCTCACTAACGTGTACTTTAATCTCAGCAACAACTCCTTTATAGAGTTCATTATGTAATCTTGAAACACCAAATGCATTGATGTGAATCTTATCAATAAATTTACGTTTATCAATCGTAACTTTATATTGTGATTCTAAGACTCTTGCAACTTCTTTGGTTGAAATTTCACCAATCATACGTCCATCTTTTGCAGCTTTAGCAGTAAACTCAAGAGTGATTTTCTCAAGAGCAACTTTGTTCTTTTCAGCTTCAGCTTTTAATTCGGCTTGATGTTCAGCTTCTTTCTTTTGCTCTCTTTTTAATTCATTTAAAGCGTCTGGAGTCTTTCGAACAGCTAAACCTTTACGAATCAAAAAATTAGTTCCATAACCATCGCTAACATTAGCGGTTTCACCTTTTTTTCCTAAGCCTTTAACATCGTCTAATAAAATAACTTCCATTTCTAATTACCTTTCCCTTCATCATCAGCCTTGCTTCTTGCTTCACTCAAGTACGTTGATAAAACATCTAGCAAAGAAGCCTCTACCGCTTTTATAGTGGTATTTTTTGTTAAACTTGCTGCACTTGAATAGTGACCGCCACCATTAAGTTTTTCCATTAAGATTTGAACATTAACAGTACCATCACTACGTGCACTTATACGAACTTCGTCTTCGGCAGTCTTACCAATAACGAAGCATGCATTTACGCCTTTAAATTGAATACATTGATTACCAACTTTTGCTAAAGTTGATCTTTCAACAATTTCGTTTTCATCACATACACAATAAACAACTCCATAATATGGTGTTTTTAATGTCGCAATAATCTTATTAATTAAAGCGTATTCTTCATACTCATCTTTAAGTAAATCATCAGCCATTGAGTTATTGGCGCCATATTCTTTTAAAATCATTGATGCTTCAAATGTTCCTAAACCTGTAGTCTTAGCTTTATAGAACGAAGTATCTAGGAAAATACCTGACAACATAATTGTTGCCATTGTTGGATCTAAAGGAATCTTATTTGCAACACTATTATAACGAATCATTTCTGCAACCAATTCACAAGAACTTGAAGCACCTGGTTCAACATAGAACAAAACTGGATTTTCAATAAATTCAGTCGCTCTTCTATGATGATCAATTACAACTCTCTTATCAGTTTTTTCTAAGATTGTTGGACACATTGTTAAACTTGGTCGTGAAATATCACAAACTATAACAACAGTTTCTGGTTTTACTAAATCAATTGCTTCGTGTGGACTACAAACAAGTTTATATAATTCATCACGAGAATATAAAGAAGTAAGAGCAGTTCTTGTCTTTCTTTCGGTTAATTTTGGATCATAAACAACACGTGCATCCTTTTTACAAAAATCACAAAGCGCTTTAATACCAAGACAGCTACCTAAAGCATCCATATCCATATCAACATGTCCCATAATAACTACGTTAGAAGCACGTTGAATTAAACTCATAAGGGAATCACTAAAGACACGAACACGAACTTTGTTTCCAACTTCTACAGCTTCACTCTTTCCGCCAAAGAATTCAAGTTCGCTACCATATTTAGATACAACAACTTGGTCGCCACCTCTACTCATAGCAATATCAATTGCGTTACTTGCCATTTCGTTTAATTTATTTACATCTGGGAAATCATGTGCAAAACCAATAGATAAGGTTGGTTGAATAGTTTCTTTGACTTGAATCTTTCTAACCTCATCAATTAAGGTAAAGCCATCTTTTTTCATATCGCTTAATGATTGATAATTGCAAATCGCAAAATAAGCATCGTTACGATATGGTCTTAAAAGACAATTAAACTTCTTAGCATAATTATTAATAATACTTCGAACATCAGTTACAACTTCGTTAATAACATCACTATTACCAACAATATCGGAATAGTTATCAATCATAATAATTCCAATACATGTTGCTTGTTCTTTATTGTATCGATACAAAAATTCATAATCTGTAATATCTTTAAAAATAAATAAACCAGCCGCTTTTAAGTATTTGACTTGATAATCATAATTGTTTTCAGAAATCATGAGCGTATCGCCAACTTCTTTATCGTTAAAATCTTTTAGTTTTGGATACCATTCATAGATATTTCTTGAAACAATATTAATTTGTCTTTGTTGTAATAAATCACTAGTCCATAAAACTACACCTTCTTCATTTATTACTGCAAGGCCAATCTTTCCAAATAAATAAACCTCTTTGATATCAGTTCCAATAACATCGCTCATTTGAATATCGCTCTTCTCACGGAGTCTATTCATAACAGCGACTAAGATAAGACAAAGAACAGCATCAAAAAAAGTAACCCCAAGAGTAATGTATCCAAGAGTAACTGGAGCAATTACGTTTTGAAGATTAAAAGTATTAAAAGCATAAAGCAAAACAAAGATTCCAACCGCAAGTTCAACGACAGCAGTCGTTATCAAAATAGTTAAATTAATTCTAAATTTTCTTTTTTCCATAAAAATTACCTTTTCTATTATACAATAGAAAAATACATAAAACTAATTATTTATAAGGGTCTTTTATTAACAAAAAAGCTTACCTTTTTTGATTAAAAACCATCATACAATTCAATAATTTCCGAAAAAGTATGTATTTTACCGATTGCTTTAGAATGATTCGCATTTATGCGACATCAATTTCCACAAAAAAAGCCCTCGTTAGAGGGCTAATTGAACTATTCACCAAGATATGGTAATAAAGCCATATATCGAGCGTTTTTGACAGCTCTTGCTAATTGTCTTTGACTCTTAGCACAAGTTCCAGTTAATCTACGTGGAGAAATTCTCCCACTAGGACTAACAAACTTCTTCAATAATTCGACATCTTTATAATCGATGAAGGTAATTTTGTTCTTAGTAAAGTAACAAACTTTCTTCTTCATTCTTTTTTTCATGTATGCCATAAAAATTATCCTTTCTAATTAAATTATTAGAATGGTAAATCGTCGTCAGTTAGATCAGCTCCTGTGACATCAGTCTTCTCTTCTGAATTGTCAGGAACATCAATTGGGCTTGGAGCAGTTGGTTCACTTTGGTGAACTCTACCCGCCGCTTGACCTTTACTTTCAAGTAAAGTAATACTATCGACAATTACTTCTAATACACTAGCTTTAGTGCCATCTTTTCTAGTAAAACTTCTTTGTTGAAGTCTACCTTCGATACCTACTAAACTGCCCTTATGAGCATAATTTGATAAATAATCTGCTGATTGGCGCCAGGCTGTACAATTAATAAAACTTGCTGTTTTATTTCCATCAGCGTCTTTTGTTCGATTATCAACTGCGACAGTAAAACTTGTAACACTCAAATTGCTTTGAGTCTTCTTAAGTTCTACATCCTTTGTTAAACGACCTACTAATACAACGCTATTAATCATAAAATGATCCTCCTATTGTTTATCAACAGTAAATAAGTATCTGATTACTGAACTGTTGATTTTAGAAAGACGATCAAATTCGCTAATTGGTTTAATATCGTTCATTTCAAGTTTTAAGACTACGTAATATCCTTTTTTCTCACCTTTAATTGGATACGCTAAGTCTCTCATTCCTAAACTCTCATCGGTTTTAGTGACTTTAGCACCTAAACCAGTAAGTAAGGAATTAAGTTTTTCGATTTCAGCTTTACGAGCTTCATCTTCTAAACTTGCCTTGAGAATGTACATCAATTCGTACTTTTTCATTCTTATACCCTCCCTTTGGACTATCTGGCTGTTATCAAATGTAACAGCAGAGAAGAAACGTTACAAAGTAACGTATGAATATTCTATAAAAAAATACCACGAATGTAAAGAAATTAAATTCTTTAACCGCCCTTCAATAGTAGTATCGTGGGGTTTCGTGGTATTTTAGTAACTTTTTTTAATTATTGTTCATCTTTCATGGTTGGGAAGAGAATTACTTCACGGATATTTTCTTGATTTGTTAAGAACATAACAAGTCTATCAATACCCATTCCAATTCCACCAGTTGGTGGCATACCATAATCAAGAGCATCTAAGAAATTATCATCCATTTCATTAGCTTCATCATCGCCTCTTTCTTTGGCAGCAATTTGAGCTAAGAATCTTTCTTTTTGATCGATTGGATCATTAAGTTCGGTATAAGCATTTGCTAATTCGGTTCCATTAACATAAAGTTCAAATCTTTCGGTAAATCTTGGATCTTTACTCTTTTTAGTTAAAGGACTAATTTCGATTGGATGACCATAAACAAATGTTGGTTGAATCATCTCATCTTCACAATATTCATCAAATAAAGCATTTAAGAAATAACCTTGAGTATTCCAGTGTTTTTCAATCTTAATACATTTTTCTTTGCAATAAGCAACTAAGTCTTCAACCTTTAATTCTTTAGTAAAATCAAGGCCAGTTTTTTCTTTAACAGCATCAGCCATTGAAACCCATTTAAATTCTGGACCAAAATCCAAAACTTTATCACCATAAGGAATTTTTGTTGTTCCACAAACTTCTTGGCAACAATTCCTAATTAAACCTTCCCATAATTCACCCATTGATTGTAAATTACCAAAAGCTTCATAAAGTTCAATTGTAGTAAATTCGGGATTATGTTTTGCATCCATTCCTTCATTACGGAAAATACGACCAATTTCATAAACTTTTTCAAGTCCACCAACAATTAATTTCTTTAAATTTAATTCAGTTGCAATACGTAAATAGAAATCTTTATCAAGTGCATTGTGATGAGTAATAAATGGTTTAGCATTTGCGCCACCAAGAATTGGACTTAAAACCGAAGTTTCAACTTCAATATATCCTAAATTATCTAAATAGTGTTGAATTGAACGTATAATTTTAAAACGAGCAATTGCAACTTTTTTGCTCTCATCGTTCATAATTAAATCAAGATATCTATGTCTTGATCTTTCTTCTATATCTTGTAAACCATGGAACTTTTCTGGTAAAACCTTAAGTGATTTAGTTAAGAAAGTAAATTTCTCAACACGAATAGTTGGTTCACCAGTTCTTGTTAACATTAATCTTCCATAAACACCACAAATATCACCAATATCAGTTATTTTAAAAACATCGTAACTTTCTTGGCCAACTGTATCTATAGATATATAGCATTGCATTTTACCTTCACGGTCTTGAATGTTGAAGAAACTAGCTTTACCCATTTTACGGATTTGCATAATTCTTCCAGCAATTGTAACAAAAACATGATTAGACTCTAATTCTTCGTTAGTTTTCCCTTTAATCTTTTCTCTACAAGTTTCTGAATTATCGGTTCTTAAGAATCTTTCTCCCCAAGGATCAACACCCATTTCTTTTAATTTTCCAAGTTTTTCTCTTCTTATCGTCTCTTGATCATTTAATTTTTCTTCCATAATAAAACCTCGCTCAAATATTATACACAAAAAGAATTCCTTTTTGTCTAGAAATAGCGAATAAATGTTGTAAAAACAAGCATTTTAAAAACAAATAATGTTCTTCACTTATTTAAATAGCAAATCCTATAGATACCATCAGTTATGACCAAACTCGTAAAATCAAAAGTATATTTTTTTAAATCCATCTCACCTGTATCGTTTGCTAAAAAATTCACACCAAATAAACATCTCTAGCCATAGAATAATCTTTTTTGCTATTGTAAATAAAAAACCTACTCAAGTCGTGAGATATATTTGTCACAAATTCTATAAATATCTGATTCTCGAATAATTGTTGATGCCAACTCAACTCTTAAAGCCTTACTATTTCTTACTTTTAAGAAAAATTTTGGAGCAATCCCACGCATTAAAGAAATTGCTCTTTCTTCACCATATTCATTAACTAAAAGCTTAGTGTAATCCTTCAAATATTTATATTGATTAAGGAACGAAACACTTTCATTATAAGGTTTTCCTTCAAGAGCAAGATTTATATTTGATATAAGTTCAGGATTGCCAACTGCACCCCTAGCAACCATAACTGCATCAGCGCGAGTCTCTTCTAAAGCATGTTGCGCATCTGCGACACTATAAATATCTCCGCCAACACAAAAAGGAATTGTTATTAAATCTCTTATGTTTTTGAGTTTTGAGTAATCAGCCTTACCAGTATAACCTTGAGCTCTAGTGCGTGCGTGAACTGCAATAAATTTACAACCAGCTTTTTCTAGCGTTTTTACTGTTTCTTCTACGTTAACTGTATTAAATCCTAATCGGATTTTACAACTGACTGGTCTTTTACTGTTTTTAACAACTTCACTAACCATTTTAAAAAGTTCATCTTGATCTTTAAGCCAACTACTTCCACCATTATTTTTAATAACCTTATTTACGGGGCACCCAAGATTCAAATCAAGAATCTCATATGTACTACACTCGTTTTCAACAATTTTTGTGGCTTTAACTAATTCTTCAGTTTTTCCGCCAAAAAGTTGAACAGCAAGTGGTTTATCAGTACCATCAGTTTTTAAATAGTTTAAAGTTTTTTGGTTGTCGTAGATTAATCCACAATCGCTAACCATCTCTGTATAAACTAGGGCTGGATGGAATTGCATCATAAATTTTCTATAACTAAAAGAAGTTATCCCCGCCATTGGGGCGAGAATAACTTTTCCTTTTATTTCAACATCACCGATTTTAAAAGACATAAACTCCTATTTAGTTGAATCGCCTTTTTTGTCATCAAGAGGTTTATCATCTTTCTTTGGCTCTTCAAGTTTTTTAGTTTCACTCTCTTTTGCTTTAGCTTCTTCTTCTTTTTTATGAGCTTCAGTAATTTGAGTATCAACTACACTATGAGCAGCTTCAGATTGTTTAACCTTCTCATCAGGCATCTTACGATTCTTTAATAAATAATCAATTTCTTCTTCGTTAATTGTTTCGTTTTCAAGTAATGTTTCAGCAATAAGAACGACATCATCTTTTCGTTTAGTAAGAATTTCAGTTGCTTGTTTATGAGCGCTTTCAATAATCTTACGTATTTCTTTATCAATTTCTTCAGCAACAGCGCTTGAGAAATTGCGTTGAGCATTATTATAATCACGACCAAGGAAGACGCTACCAGTATCTTTTTCATATTGAATAGGTCCTAAACTCGACATACCATATTCAACAACCATTGAACGAGCAATTTGGGTAGCTCTTTCAATATCATTACTTGCACCAGTTGTAACATCGTTAAAGAAAATTTCTTCGCTAGTACGACCACCAAGTAATCCAGTAATTTCAGCAATTAATTCGTTTTTGCTCAATAAGAATCTATCATCATCAGGCCCCATTAAAACGTGACCACCAGTATTTCCACGAGGAATAATAGTAATCTTTCTAACTTTATCGCTATTTGGAAGAGTTAAACCAATAACTGCGTGACCAGCTTCATGGTAAGCAACCTCTTTACGTTCAAACTCATTCATGCCCTTACTAGATTTTGCTGGACCAGCAATACGTCTATCAATAGCTTCATCAATATCGGCCATTGTAACCATATCTCTCTTACCACGAACAGCTAAAATAGCTGCTTCGTTTAAGATATTAGCAATATCAGCTCCACTAAAACCAACGGTTCTCTTTGCTAAAGCTGAAAAATCAATATTTGGATCAATTTGTTTTCCTTTAGCATGAACCTTAAATATATCTTCACGACCTTGTCTATTAGGTAAATTAACAGTTATTTGTCTATCAAATCTACCAGCTCTAAGTAAAGCTGGATCGAGAACATCTGCACGGTTTGTAGCAGCAACAACGATAATTCCACTATTTTCTTCAAAACCATCAAGTTCAACAAGTAATTGGTTAAGGGTTTGTTCACGTTCATCGTTTCCGCCACCCATACCAGCGCCTCTTTGTCTACCAACAGCATCAATTTCATCAATGAAAATTAAGCATGGTGCATTTTCTTTAGCAGTCTTGAATAAATCTCGGACTCTACCAGCACCAACACCAACGAACATTTCAACGAAATCACTACCTGAAATTGAATAGAAAGGAACATTTGCTTCACCAGCAACAGCTTTAGCAAGTAAAGTTTTACCAGTTCCTGGAGGACCAACAAGTAAAACACCTTTTGGTAATTTTGCTCCACACTTTGTATATTTCTTTGGATCTTTTAAGTAATCGACAACTTCAACCATTTCAGCTTTTTCTTCATCACATCCTGCAACATCGCTGAATCTAATCTTAGAATTATCAACTCTTCTTGCTCTAGATTTATTGAAATCCATGGCTTGTTTATTGCCACCAGCAGATTGCATTAAGAACTTGAAGAAGAAGATTGCTATACCAATAATAACAACAGTTGAAATAATAGTTGGTAACCAGCTTAAGAATACGTTTTCGGTATATTCATAAGAGTTCCAATGAGCTGTTGAATCAGTATTGTTTTTTACAACTTGATCATAAAGTGACCAATAGATGTTTTTATCATATCCATTATTAAAACTTGAATCTGATTTAACTAAAGTATTATCACAATTTACTGTGTAATAATTTAAATTTCCAGACTCACTATTTTTAACAGTTAAGTTTACTGTCGCATGCTTATCGTTGGTAACAATTTCGGCATCGGTAACTTCGTACGCATCCGTGTTATCATAAGCTAACTTTATAAGCGACCCAGTAGAGATCGTCCTATAATTGTTTGTTAGGTTAGTAATAATGCTATAAATAATGACGCCACTAAATATTGCAATGACGGCATATATTAAAAACGTTAACCAACCAGATCTTTTTTTGTTGTCCATTCGCATCTCCTTTTCACAAGTGAATATATTTTATAATAGATACTTTATTTTATAAAGTAAAAAGCATTATTATTTTAGAAAATCGTTCAAATCAAATAAAAGCAATGAATCCTTGGTTATTTTAACTTCCTTTTGGTAGTGCGGAACATACAATAAATGCCCATTTTCATCATAAATTCCTGGCCATAATAAGCGATAAACATAAGGTACTTTCCAATCAATAAAACATCTACGAACTTTTTTTGTAATGTTGTTAATTGTAAATTCTTCATTCGTCTTGAGTCCGTTTTTTATAATTAATTCTTTATTTTGAATCTCTTTATAATTTTTTGAGCATTTATTAATCTTAAAGAAATTGTTTGAATTGTTCATGTTAAATTCATAATGATTTTGTTTCAAGATATATAAACCAATAACTCCATAATCAATTGCTAAATAAACGTTATCCATTATCTTTTTGTGCCAAGTAGTTTTTGTTACAAGAATACATTTAAAATCTTCTACAAATTTTTGAGAAATTGGATAATATAAACCTTTCTTTTCGAAGAGTAAGATTAATAAAAGTTGAAGATTTTCAACCGTTTGCATACATGCCTCATTAACCAAAATCGTACTATTTTGCCGTATCAATTTAGATAATTCACATTCTTTTAGTTGTTGTTTTTTGTTTTTATCATTAATCTCTATAATGTATTTTCGTCTTTCTTCTTCACCCATATTTTTAACTATTTCCTTACGGATTTTATTACGTTTATAGCTTGTATCAAAATTAGATAAATCGATTCCATAAGGAACATCATTTTCATCGCAATAATTTTGTAAGTCAGCTTTTTTGTATCCTAATAATGGACGAATAATTTTTACCCCTTTATAATTGTGTTCGCTTTTAAGACCATAATAAGAAACAAGATTACCACGCTTCATCTGTAAGAAATATGTTTCTAATAAATCATCTTCATTGTGAGCAATCAAAATATTATTAATTCCTGTCCTTTTGCTAACGTCTACAAAATAATCATACCTCACGTCTCTTGCCCACCCTTCTTCATTGACGCCTTTAGGCATCCTTACATCAATAGTATCGAGGGGAATTTTATAAAATTGACAAATTTTTGTTAATTTTTTCATTTCTTCTGGTTCTTCACTTCTTAAATGATAGTTAACATGAGCAATAATAAAGTTATACCCACCTTTTAAAAGCAAAGAAAAAAGACACATGGAATCTGGTCCATATGAGCAAGCCAAAATATATTTTTCTTGTTTATTTAGAGTCAACGTTAGGTTCATTCACAATCTCATCCTTAATAATTTCATAAAGTTTTGTTGAGTCATCTTTTTTACAATAATCAGCGACATTAAGCACCTTAACAGTTAGTTGGTGTCTACCTAATGGCAAAAACAATATATCTCCAACCAAAACTTCACTTGCAGGTTTAGCTTTCCTATCATTTATTTTAAATTCGCCACGTTCTAATAATTCCTTTGCGATTGTTCTTCTTTTAATTAGTCTTGTTAGTTTTAAATATTTATCAATTCTCATTAGTTTTAACCTTCTTTGTTGATACATATAAATTATCAACTATTCCACATATTTTTAATAATAAATCAACCCAATCGCCTCTCTTTTTAATATTAATATTAACTTCTTTTTCTATAAATGCCATTTTTATATCTTTTAAATAGGCAATTAAAGATGTAAATAAAGCGGTACCTATTCCTTCTAAATCACTAAATTTAGTTGATAAAATGAGTGTTACATGGTCTTCAAACTCATTTAAATCTTTGAATTCTTCTTTTTCTAAATAAATATCTAATTTTCGTTTTAAAAACAATAATTCAGTTGTATTTGGAGTTGGACCATAAATATCTCGAATTGAATTTTTCTCTTTTTCAAGATCTTCAAAGGTTTTACAATCTAAAATTCTTTGGTAAATTTCAACCTTTTCACCGTTTTCAATATAAGTCGAAGGAATATAGGCATCAATGCCAAGTTCTTTATGAATTTTAATGTTTTCTGCTTTTTTAATTCCAGTTTTCTTTTCTTCAATTGTTTCATTAAGCAACTTGATATACATATCAATTCCGATTGCATCAATAAAACCAGCTTGTTCAGGTCCTAAAATATCACCAGCCCCTCGAATTAACAAATCTCTTTGAGCGATTTTATAACCACTTCCAAGAGCTGTTAAATCTTGAATAGCTTCAAGTCGTTTTTGGCTATTTTCATTAATTTCTTTATTCTTATTTATCATTAAATAAGCAAATGCCAATCTATCGCCACGTCCAACACGTCCTTTTATTTGATAAAGTTGCGCTAAACCAAAAGCATTAGCATTTTCAATTAACATTAAATTTGCGTTCTCAACATCAATCCCATTTTCAACAATAGATGTTGCCAATAATAAGTCAATTGTACCATCATAAAAATCTTGCATTGTCGAATTCACTTCTTCTTTGCTCATTCTTCCATGAACCACACCAATTTTACATTCAGGAACAAGGTTTTGTAATTCTTCAGCTTTGTTATAAATACTAAAAATCTCGTTATGAATATAGAAAATTTGTCCATGACGCGATAATTCTCGTTTAATTAATTCTCTAACAACATTCTTGTCATATGGAATTACATAGGTTTGAATTGCTACTCTTTCTTTTGGTGGAGTTTCAATAGTTGAAACTTGTTTTAATCCAATTAAAGAAGATTGTAAAGTTCGAGGAATTGGAGTTGCTGATAAAGTAAGAACATCTATTCCTTTTGATTTTTCTTTTATTTTTTCTTTTTGCTCAACACCAAACCTTTGTTCTTCGTCGATAATTAATAAACCAAGATTAGATATATCAATATTTTTTGATAAAACTTTATGAGTTCCAATTATTAAATCTATTTTCTTTTGGCGCACTTCTTCTTCAACGTGTTTAGCTTCTTGAGGAGTAGACATACGTGAATATATAGCAATATTCACCTTAAATTTTTCGAATCGCTTTAATGCGACTTCATAATGCTGTCGTGCAAGTAAGGTAGTTGGGCATAAAATTATAACCATTTTCCCATTTAAAATTGCTTTAAAAGCCGCACGAAAAGCAACTTCAGTTTTTCCAAATCCAACATCGCCACATAAAAGTCTATCCATTGGATGGTCCGATTCCATATCTTTATAAATTTCTTCTAAAGATTTTTCTTGGTCTTTTGTTAATTCGTACTCAAAATCACTAGCAAAGGCCCCTTCTAATTCATTGTCGCTCTTATATGCGACACCTTTAATTTTTGCTCTTTCGCTATATAAATCCATTAAACGTTCAGCTAAATCATTAATTTTTTGCTTGATTCGTTTCTTGGTAGCTTCCCATTTATTTGTATAAAGACGGTTTAGTTTTGGTGCATAACCTTCTTTTCCAACATATTTTCTAATAAGATTAAATTGATAAAGAGGAACATAAAGAACGTCTCCTCCATCATATTGAATTTGAATATAATCTTCATGTTTACCTTCGATTTCTAGAGTTGATATTTTAACAAATCTACCAATACCGCTCTTTTCATGAACAACGTAATCTCCAGGTTCAAGATCTTGGTAACTTCCAAGAATAATTCCTTCTTTAAACTTTGAAGAATATGTCGAAACATGTCTTCTAAAACCAAAAAGTTCTTTGCTCGTTAAAACAACGATTTTCTTATCTTTAAATTCAAACCCTTTAACAAATGTATTAATAGATAAAGAAACATCTTTAGTTTCGTCAAGATTGAAATCCGTTGTTAAACTATATGATAAATTAAGATTGTCTAGAGCTTGTTTTGTTTTATCGACTTGCTCTTTATTGCTTAATAAGCACATTATCTTATATCCATTTTTTATATACATATCAAAAAGTCGAGTAATATCTATGTCTCTTGTGCTATATAAAGAATTTGTCGTTATATCAATTGAAATACTTGAATCATGAATATAAAAGTTATTTAAATAATATGTAAAACTAGAACGATCCAAAACATTAATTGTTTGATTAAAATACTTTAATCCAGATACAGATTTTCCTTCTTTAAATAACTCTAATAAGAAATTATCAGCTTCTTCAAAAAGGTTGTCTCTTGACCGAATAAAATCATCCTCATTGTTAATTATTATTTTGTATGGATTTGTCAAAAACCCCAGCAAATCCTCATTGGTTTCTTGTAAACACCCTGTATATTTATAAAATCTTGAGTTGATATTCGATTCTTTTAAATCTTCTATATCTTCATTGATTTGATTTTCGAGTTCATCATAAGTAAGGCTTGATAAATTCTCTTTATCAACCTTTAGTCTCTCTTTTAATTTTACAGGTGCTAAAGCTTTTTCTTTTTCCGTAAATAAGTTTAAGGATGCTGGTAAAATATCTACTTCTTTAATCTCTTCAAAAGATGTTTGACTTGCTATTGAAAAGAATCTGATGCTTTCAATCTCATCATCAAAAAACTCAATTCTTATTGGGTTATCATAATTTAAAGAGAAAACATCAATAATGTCTCCTCTAACAGCATATTCTAAAGATTGATCAATTTTTGAAACTCTTTGATATGAGCTACGAGCTAAATCGCTTTTAACTTTACTAAAATCATATTTCTCACCAACTTTAAAATGTAAACATGAAGACAAAAATGTCTCCTTAGTTGGATAAAATTTGTATAAAGATGATGGAGATAAAATTATGATTTTATGTTTTGCGTTTATTAAACTATAAATTCCATAAATTTGTTGCGACACCATTTCTTTAGATTCGCTTAAATATTCAACACGTAAAAGTTCGTCGTTTGGAATTGTAATAATATTATCTCTATCTAAAAACGTTGTTAGAGAATTATACATCTCAGTTACTTCAAAATTATTAGCACAATAAATAAGGATATTATCTTCGCTTTCCTTAAAAGTTTTGAGCGTTAAAAAGGTTGTGCCAATAAACGAATCCACGACAAAATACCCTACATTCTTTTTTGTAGGGGGTGTCACAAATTCATCAATCGCCAACTTTTTTAAATCAATCAATAGAAATCACTTCCTTATTTATTATATAGAGACATCGCTTTTGGGACACCTTCTTTAATTGCCGTCTTAATAGCTTCGATTGATCTTCCTTCTGCTTCATCAATTAGAACTCTATCTTCTTTACTTGGTTTGCCTAGTACATAATCAATCGTATCATATGTTGGAGTCCCTGTACCTATCCTAACATGAACAAACTTGTCAGTCCCAAGACAACTAATAATAGATTTTATCCCATTATGTCCTGCACTACTTCCGTTTTCCTTCATCTTCATTACACCTGGCGCAAAATCCATATCGTCATAAATTACAAAAACATCTTTAGTATCAATTTTATAGAATTGAACAACATCAAGAACAGATTCACCAGAAAGATTCATGAATGTTTGGGGTTTTAAAAGAATCAAATCTTCACCCATATACTTAGTCTTCACAAATAAACCCTTAAATCCCTCTTTTTCAATTGTGGTTCCTAAAGAATCAGCAAATTTATCTACTGTCTCAAAACCAATATTATGGCGAGATTTTACATACTCTCGACCAGGATTTCCTAAACCAACGATTAATTTCATGAAGACATTTTACATTTTTACTATAAATAAATAAAGATGCATAAATGCAAACGTCAAAGAAAGTTAGCAAACAAGGCAAAAATGTATTGAAAATTCTAACTTTCCTTTACAATTTTAATTTTTTGATTGACAAGAAAGTCAATAAGTCTATTATTGTATAAGTCTAGGAGAAAGAATGCCAAAAACAACTAAGCAATTTGAAGAAATTAAAGACAAAAGAAGAACCCAAATATTGAATACAGCTGTTAAACTATTTTGTGAACATGGATTAGCTGATTATTCAATTGATGATATTTGCAAAAAATGCAAAATATCTCATGGTCTTTTTTATCACTATTTTGATTCAAAAGAAGATATTCAAAAAGAGATTTTAGAAAGAGGAAGGGTTAAAAGAGAAGAAACTATATCAACTCTTAATGACCCTAAACTTAAAGGAATCCACTTTTTGGAAAAGTTCACCAATGTGGTTTTAAATTCTCTTAGATTTGATTATGCTTCATGTTATTTCATCTATTCATCTTACTCAAATTTTCTATTATCGATTAAAACTAAGAAAATTAAAAATGAGAATTTGAAGGAATGGGTCATGTTAAAACGCGCTCTTAAAGAGATTAAAGATGGCCAAAGAAAACGTGAGGTTGTTGCTGGCGATCCGTTAGAAATATTGATTTCCTTTGTAAGTATTGTTGTTGGTCTATCACTTACAAAAATGCGAAATAATAACAAAAATGATTTTATCCCAAGCGACGATGTTGTTATGAATATATTTTATAGAAAGAAGGGCTCCTAAATGAAAAAGATATTACAAATATTAGTAAAAAAATGGTACTTATTGTTGCTCGTAGCTGCCTGTATTATTACACAATGTTACTTACAATTAATGTTACCTGAAAAAATGGGTGAGATTCAAACTTATATGAATCAATACCAAAGCACACTTATTACACAAGAAGAATTAACACAAAACATTCTCCAAACTGGTGGTTGGATGCTTTTAATCAGTGCTGGAGTTTGTATTTTAGCTGTTGTTCAAAACTTCTTTGGTTCATGGTTAGGGGCATACGTTGGTAAAATTATGCGTTCAGAAGTTTTTTATAAAGTTAATTCTTTATCATTAACAAACTACAATAAATTTGGCACTGCTACATTGATTACAAGAACCACAAATGATATTGAACAAATTAAAAACCTTGTTTATATGTCAATTCGTACCTTAATTATGTCACCTACCTATATGATTATCGCTTTAATTAAGATTTTAAATAACGATTCAAGATTAGCTATTATTCTTGCGATATGTATACCTTTAATTATTGTTGGTATGGCTGGTTTAATGGCTTATGCAACTCCTTTATTTAAGAAGATTCAAGAGAAGACTGATAACGTCACTATTGTCTTACGTGAGAACTTAACTGGTATCCGTGTCATTCGTGCCTATAATCAACAAAAGACTGAATTCACAAAGTTTGATAAGGCTAATAAAGACATGACAAAGATTATTATTAAAGTTGGTCATACAATGAGTTTAGCCGATCCTTTAATTAATATTATTTTTAACCTTTGTTATGTGGGCATTTATGCTTTAGGGTTCTATTTACTCGATGGTTTCGTTATTACTAGTGCTGCAGATATGAATGTTGTTAGTAATACAATTACAAACGTGGCAATTGTTTCCCAATACTCAATGCAAATCATGATGTCATTCTTGATGTTTGCAATGCTCTTTATTATGATTCCACAAGCGAGCGCTTCAAGCAAACGTGTTAACGAAGTTTTAAAAACCGTTAGTGCAATTAAAGAAAAAGAACTAACTCCGGAACAACTTAAGAAAATTACGAATACAAAAGAATCTGGTATTCTCGAATTCAAAGATGTTAGTTTTACTTATCCAGATGCTAGTCAACCTGTAATTGAACACATTAGCTTTAAAACAAAACCTGGAACAACCACTGCAATTATTGGTTCTACTGGCTCAGGAAAATCCAGCATTATTAATTTGATTCCTAGATTTTATGATGCAACTTCTGGAAGTGTTTGTTTAGATGGTAACGATATTAAAGATATTCCTCAAAAATTATTGAGAGATAAAATTGGTTTTGTTCCTCAAACCGCCGTTTTATTTAAAGGAACAATTAAAGAAAATATTTTGTTTGGTAAAAAAGATGCTTCTGATGAAGAAATAGCAGAAGCATTAAGTGTCGCACAAACGGAACACTTCATTAATAAGCTTCCAGATAAGTTAAATAGTTATGTTTCACAAGGTGGAAAGAACTTCTCTGGTGGTCAAAAACAAAGACTTGCTATCGCGCGTGCTCTCGTTAGAAAACCAGAAGTTTATGTCTTTGATGATAGCTTTAGTGCTCTTGATTTTAAGACTGATGCAAAATTAAGATCGGCTTTAAAAACTTATGCAAAAGATTCTGCTGTGGTCGTTGTAGCTCAACGTGTTTCTTCAATTTTAGATGCAGATAACATTCTAGTTATTAATGATGGAAAATGTGTCGCTCAAGGTACACACAACCAATTATTAAAGAATTGTGCAATATATAGAGATATTGTTAAATCTCAACTTGACCCAGATGAAGTTGAGAAGACTTTAAAGATGAATAAAGAAGCTGTTTTGGAAGGAGGTAAATAACTATGGGACCAAGGAATGCAGGTAACGTTATGAAAAAACCTACCAATTCAAAGAAAACTATTTTAAGAATGATTAAAGACTTTAAAAAAGAAATGGGACTCATAATTTTTGTTGTTATCCTTTCCATTCTAAGCGCTGTTTTAAATGTTTATTCACCTATTCTCTTACAAGATATATTTAATAGTGTATCTGAAATTTTCAAGATGGAAGGGAACGTAATTACAATCTCCTGGAACATATTTTACCAAAAATTTGGAATTATTATTGGAGTCTATATTGTTTCCGCAATTCTCCAATGGTTATCACAATATATTGCTGCTTCGATTGGAGCTCGTTATGCTTATGAAATGCGTGATAGAGTCCAAAAGAAATTAGATAAACTACCACTTTCTTATTTTGATAAGACAAGTTATGGAGATACTTTATCCATTGGAACAAACGATGTTGATAATATTTCAAGAAACTTACAAACCATCATCACTCAGTTGTTTGCTGGTATTGCTTTGTTTCTTGGTTCATTAATCGCAATGCTCGTTACTGATTGGCGTCTTGCTCTTGTGGCTCTTGTCTCGCTTCCATTAACTTTAATTATTGTTGTTCTTATTTCGAAATTTAGTGGAAAACAATTTACAACATATCGTAATGAACTTGGTGTTCTTAATGGCAAAATCGAAGAAGATTATGCTGGTTATATGATTATTAAACTCTTTAATAAAGAGAAAGATATTGAACAAGATTTTGATGAATCAAATGAGAAGATGGCTAAAGCTGATGGAAATTCGCAATTCTTATCAGGTTTAATCTTCCCAACTACTATCTTTATTAATAATCTTGCTTATGTTGGTGTTGCTGTCTTAGCTGGAATTATTAGTGATGCTGGAACAATGATTGTTTTCTTCTTATTCTTAAGATTATTCAGTTCTCCATTCCAACAATTAGGTCAAATTGCTAGTACAATTCAATCGGTTATTGCAAGTGGCGAAAGAATTTATGTTCTTCTTGATCAAAAAGAAGAGGATCCTGATAAAGAAAAATCAATTACTGATGAATCAAAGATTAAAGGTGATTTTAAGTTTGATAATGTCTTCTTCCAATATTCAGAGGATAAACCTCTAATTGAAAATTGGACGCTTGATGTTAAGGCTGGCGATACAGTCGCTATTGTTGGTCCAACGGGTGCTGGAAAAACCACAATTGTTAACTTAATTATGCGATTCTATGAGATTAATAGCGTTCATAATAAAGAGGAAGTTTTAAATGAAGAACTCCATATTATTAATGAAATTGCTGAGACTTTAAAACTTCCTAAGAAAAAATTAGAAGACTTAAAGTATGATGATAAGCAAACTTTAGATAAGGCGATTGAAAAAGCTAAACTTGAGATTCAAGATTACTATATTAAAGCAACTGCTAATTCTCCAAAAGAATTTGTTGAAGATATGGCAGTTCAAACTAAGCTTAATTTTATTGTTAATACCGTAAACAACCATTTAAATAATGGTTCAATTAAACTTGATGGTGTTTCTACTGAAGATTACACCAGAAATTGCTTAAGAGGGTCAATCGGAATGGTTCTTCAAGATACTTGGTTATTTAAAGGAACTATTAAAGATAATTTGCTTTATGGTGATGAAAACGCTACTGATGAAGATATCAAAAAAGCATGTGATGAAGCTCACATTTCTCACTTTATTGAAACTCTTCCTGGTGGTTATGACTTTATGCTTAATGAAGATGGAAATAACGTCTCACAAGGTCAACGTCAATTATTAACTATTGCTCGGGCAATTATTAGTAAACCAAAGATTTTGATTCTTGATGAAGCTACTTCTTCTGTTGATACTCGTACCGAACAACAAATTCAAGATGCCCTTGATAATATTATGAAGAATAGAACCTCATTTGTTATTGCTCACCGTTTATCAACAATTAAAAACGCTAAACTTATTATTGTTATGAAGAAAGGTCACATTGTTGAAACAGGTAATCACAAAGAATTACTTGCTAAAAACGGTTTCTACGCTGAACTTTATAACTCTCAATTTACTGGCAGTAACCCAATGGCTAAAGCTGGTGAAAAAGAAGATAGTTAGTCTAAAAAATATGCCTGTTGCATTTGTGCAACAGGCTTTTTTTATTTTTCAACAGCTTCTTCTTGTATGTTATGGAGTTCGCGATATACCCCTTTTAGACGAGGATAGATTTTTTTATAAACTGATGAATATAATCGTTTATATTCCTTAGATGCAACTGCATCTGGATGGAAAGTTCTAACATATCTAACCATCTTCGCTTTAGCTTCACTTGCATTTGCATAAATGCCAAGTGAAATAAATTGCGACATTGCACAACCTAAAGACGAAGATTCATAAGTCTCGCTCTTTAAAACATTTATATTAAATATATCAGCAGTAATTTGACATATAGCATCAGATTTTGAACCACCACCACTTACGGTTATAGATCTAATTGGAGTTCTTGTCTTCTTTTTAATGCTTCCTAGCCCTTCTTTTAAAGCAAAAGCAATTCCTTCGATAATTGCTCGATAAATATGATATTTTGTATGAACATCATAAAAACCAATTATGGCTCCTTTTGCTAAAGGTCGAGATAATCCTGGTCCCCAATATGGTTGTAAAACAAGACCTTCACAACCAGGTTTAATTTCCATTAATTTTTTATTTAAGTATTCTTCGACAGCTAGGTTTTCAATACTTGCTTCCATGCTTTGTTTTTCAGCAAATTCTTCTGAAAACCAATGAAGCATCCAATATCCACGGTAAATTTGAACTTCGCCACTATAATATCCAGGATAGCAAGTTAAGTAACTAGGCAAGAATGGCTCTGGTTCAAAATAACGCTTACTAACAACCGCGATTGATGAAGCTGTTCCATAAGAAATATGAGCAAAACTTTTAGTGATTGCCCCACACCCTAAAGCTTCACAACTCTTATCATAACCAGTTGTAATATAAGGAATACCAACAGGTAAACCCGTTAGCATACTTGCTTCTTTAGTAATTGCACCTATATTTTCACCTACCTTACGTGCGACAGGTACCATTATTGGATCTACCCCATAAATAACGCCTTTAGGAGCATCTTTGCTATAGTTTTTTCCAGTCTTAAAATTGACTGGAAAATGCCCAACCATGTTACTTGCAGAATCTCTTAAAACCCCAATCAATCGATAGTTTAAATATAAATTCATTGGAACATAGTATCTGACTTTACTCCAAATCTCAGGTTCGTTCTCTTGAACCCATAAAGCGGGGGTCCTTTTTCTATTTAAAGTGATAGTGTCACGCATGCCCACAAGGAAAAAAGCAATTGAATAAACAAGCGGAATTTTCTTTTTGAGTTTTGCTTGTCTTTGATCAAGCCAAATAATTGCTGGACGTACAGGTTTAAAATTTTCATCAAGAAAAACAGCGGAATCTCTAAAACACGTTGAAGAAACGCTTACACAATTTCTTAATAAATTATCATGTTTTGCAGCAAGTCTCTTCGCGGCTTTACACATACAATTAAAATAATAATTTGGATCTTGTTCACAATATCCTGGTTTAGTTGAAAAATATGGGGGATCATATCTTTCTTGTTCAAAACCTAAAAAATTACCACCATTATCAATTATTGAAACACGAACGCTTTGCGTTCCGTAATCAATTGCGATTACGCTTTTATTTTCTTTTTCCATATATTAATTATAATATTCTACTAAAATTTATAAATATTATTATGATTTTAGGGTGTTTTTAAACCATTAAAAGACTATAATTTAAAAGAAGTAAAACATTAGTATTACTGCTCAAAAAGGATAATATTTATGGCAACTAGAAAAAGAAAAGTAACAACAAAAACAATTGAACGTCTTATTAGACAAAAAAAGTATCAACAAATACGAAATCTTTTTGAAAAATATCCGGAAATCGATTTGGCTGAAGCATGTGATAATTTAGAAGATAAATCTAAAATTGTCACTATTTTTCGTGTTGTTAAAAGCGAACATACTGCTGACTTCTTTAATTTTCTAGACCAGGATACAAAAGAGTATCTTATTAAGGCAATGAGTGATAAAGATGTTGCAACCCTTATTAATACATCTAAAAACGATAATATTGCAGATTTTATGGAAGATATGCCAGCAAATCTTGTAAAAAAAGTTTTACAAAACTCTTCAAAAGAAGACCGACAAATAATAAATAAATTATTAAATTATAAGGATGATTCAGCAGGTTCAATTATGACTACTGAATACCTTGAATTTTTAAATACTACAACAATAAAAGATACGATTGATGAAATTAGAAAAATTGGAAAGAACGCTGAAACTATTTATACAATCTTTGTTAAAGATACAAAAAGAAATTTCCTTGGAACCGTTGATTTAGACGATTTAATTTTTGCTAAAGTTGATGAAACTTTAGAAGATATTATGAATGTTGATTTTGTCACAGTAGATGTTAATACCGATCAAGAGCAAGTTGCTGAACTTGTCCGTCGTTATGATTTAAACGCAATTGCAGTTTTAAACGATGATAAGCGTTTAATTGGTATTATTACTGTCGATGATGTTATCGATGTTATTCAAGAAGAAGCAAGCGAGGATTTATCTCTCCAAGCAGGTATTGCACCACTCGAAGATAGCTATACTAAAACTGGTGTTTTTAAGATGGCATTTAAATGTATTCCTTGGTTATTAATTCTTCTTGTTTTAGATGTATTTTCTTCAATGGTTATTTCCGGCTTCCAAGCTCAAATTGCATCCGTGGCTATATTAAGTGCATTCATTCCAACAATTATGGATACTGGTGGAAATGCTGGTAGCCAAACCTCAAGTGTTATGGTTCGTTGTTTAGCACTTAACGAATTTACAAATAAAGATTTCTTTAAAGTCCTTTGGAAAGAAATGCGAATTGCAATGCTTGTTGCTTTGTTTACAAGTATCTTTGCTTGGGTTTGGTTTATGATTGAAATGTATTGTCATCTAGTGGATTATAGCGGACCTGCTGGAACAGTTTTAACAGGATTTGATTTATTCCTCTCTAGATCAGGAATTAGCCTTCTAGTTGCAGCAACCCTCTTTATAACAATTATGATTGCAAAACTCTTTGGTTATTTATTACCTTGGTTTGCAAAATTATTGCATAGAGACCCAGCTTTAATGAGTGGACCACTTATTACTTCAATTGTTGATGTTTCAAGTTTACTTATCTATTTTGGCCTCTTCGAATTAATAAAACTTGGCTTTGGGATTCAATTCTAAACAAGTTTTAATATTATATATTAAAACGATAATTTTTTTGGTATAATTCTTTTGCGTTGAAAAACAACTGCCAATTAGGAGGAATATTTAATGGCAAAAGAAAAACAATATGTATTTCTCTTCAAGAATGCTTGCGGATTAGGCAAGAATCTTCTTGGAGGAAAAGGTAATGGTCTTGCGGAAATGACACACGCTGGTGTCCCAATTCCACCAGGATTTACAATTACTACAGAAGCTTGCACTCTTTACTATGATAATGGTAAGAAGATGCCAAGTTGGTTATTTAAACAAATTGATGATGGTGTTAAAGAAATTGAAAAACAAACTGGAAAGACATTCGGTGGTTCCAATGGAAAACCATTACTCGTCTCTGTTCGTAGTGGTGCCCGTGTCTCTATGCCAGGTATGATGGATACAATTTTAAACTTAGGTTTAAATGATGTTACCGTCGAAGAACTTGCTAAAGTTTCAAATAACGAAAGATTCGCATATGATTCATATCGTAGATTTATTTTAATGTTCACAAATATCGCTAAAGGATATCCAAGAACTGAAATGGATGCCATGCTTGATAAAATTAAGAAAGATAATGGCTATAAACTTGATACTGAAGTCACATCCGATCAATTAAAAGTTCTTGTTAAAGAATATAAAAAATATTATAAGGAACATTTTGGTGAAGAATTCCCAACTGATCCTTTAACTCAATTACATGAAGCTGTCACTGCTGTCTTTAGATCATGGGATAACCCAAGAGCTAATGTTTATAGAGCAATGAATGGTATTCCATATGAATGGGGAACTGCCGTTAACGTCCAAACCATGGTCTTTGGTAACTTAGGCGAAACTTCAGGAACTGGTGTTGCGTTCTCTCGTGATCCAGGAACCGGCGAAAAGAAGATTTATGCTGAATTCTTACCAAACGCTCAAGGTGAAGATGTTGTTGCTGGTGTTCGTACTCCATTACACATCGATGAATTAAAGAAGAGATTACCAGAAGTTTATAATGAATTTATGGCAACCATCGAAAGAATGGAAAAATACTTCAAAGATATGCAAGATATGGAATATACCGTTGAAAATGGTAAACTCTATTTCTTACAAACACGTAATGGTAAGAGAACTGCTGCTGCAGCCTTACAAATTGCTTGTGATTTAGTTGATGAAGGATTAATTAACGAAGAAGAAGCTTGCTTACGTGTTGAACCAAAGCAATTAAATGATTTATTACATCCAACCTTTGATCCAGCTGATTTAAAGAAACAAACTTCAATTTTACATGGTTTACCAGCTTCTCCAGGTGCTGGAATTGGTCACCTTGTATTTACTGCTGAAGAAGCAAAAGCTGAGAAAGATGCTGGTCGTCCAGTAGTTCTCTGCCGTGCTGAAACTTCCCCAGAAGATATTATTGGTATGGTCAATGCTGAAGCTATTTTAACCGCTCGTGGTGGTATGACAAGTCACGCCGCAGTTGTTGCTCGTTCAATGGGTAAATGCTGTGTTGCTGGTGCAACTGATGCCATCGTCGATGAAGTTAAGAAGACTCTTACTATTGGCGATAAAGTTTATACCGAAAAAGATATTGTCAGTGTTAATGGTTCTACTGGTGATGTTTATAAAGGTTCAATTAAGATGGTTCCTGCTTCATTAAGTGGCAACTTTGGCCGATTAATGGGTTGGGCCGATAAATATAGAAGACTTGCTATTAGAGCTAATTGCAACTCTCCACTTGATGCAACTAATGCTGCAAAATTTGGAAGTGAAGGTATTGGCCTCTGCCGTACAGAACGTATGTTCTTCGGTGTTGATAGAATTTTAAATATGCGTAGTATGATTTTAAGTGATACAACCGATCAACGTGTTGCCGCACTTGAAAGATTAAGACCATATCAAGTTGAAGATTTCTATGAAATGTATATGTCATGTCCAAAAGACAATGTCTGTATTCGTTTACTTGATCCACCACTACATGAATTCTTACCAGATATTCATGATGAAAAGAATATTGAAGAAATTGCTGAAAAGTTAAATGTCAGTATCCAAAAGGTCAAGGATAGAATCAATCAATTACATCAAGCTAACCCAATGATGGGCTTCCGTGGTGTTAGACTTTGTGTCGCTTATCCAGAAATTTATAGAATGCAAGCCACAGCCATTATTCAAGCTGCTTTAAAAGCTAGTAAAGAATTAGGCCATGATGTCACTCCAGAAATTATGATTCCATTAACTGGCGAACTTAAAGAATTTAAGTATGCTAAGAATGTTGTCATTGAAGCTGTTGAAAGCGAAATGAAGAAAGAAAACCACATCTTAAAGTATCATGTTGGTACTATGATTGAAATCCCACGTGGTTGCTTACAAGCTGATAACATTGCTAAAGAAGCCGAATTCTTCAGCTTTGGTACAAACGATTTAACTCAATTAACTTTAGGATTCTCTAGAGATGATTGTGGTCAATTCTTACCAGTCTATCAAGAAAAAAAGATTTACGAATTCGATCCATTCCAAACTATTGATAAGGAAGGTGTTGGCGAACTCGTTAAGATTGCTACTGAAAGAGGTAGAGAAACCAAGAAGAATTTGATGATTGGTGTTTGCGGAGAAACCGGTGGTGATCCAGCAAGTATCGACTTCTATAATCGTGTTGGTTTAACCTATGTCTCTTGCTCTCCATTCAGAGTTCCAATTGCGCGTTTAGCTGCTGCTCAATCTGAAATTCAAGTTAAGAGAGAAGCAAAATTAGCTAAGAAAGCTAAGTAGTTTCTAGATTAATAAAATACCCTTGTTGCACAAATGCAACAAGGGTTTTATTTTGCTATTTTTAATAAACCAATTGGTAAAAACATCAGTTTTTAATAAAAAGAGACAATTATCTACACTGCTTTTGGTGAAAAATAAATATCGTTATTCTCAGTTATGTGACCAGTCTTTTTGTGATTTAAATAAACATCACCACAATCATCTATATAACCAGCTTCATAATTTTCTTCAATCATAATTTTGCCATCTTCGGTTAAGAAAGCAAATTTCTTCCCATTGATAAACATATTTCCATAACGATCAATATAACCAACTAATTCTTCGCCTATATAGACATTCTTTCCATAGCTATCAAGTACTAACATAATTATTTTTTTGCTTTCAAGAATGTGGTTAATTCACATTCAAAATTTGGATCAATATAATATTCTTTTAAAACTTTCTTAGCGAGTTTTTTATTTTTAGTAAGACCTACAACACAACTTCCGCCACCGGTCATAAAAGCCATATCAAAACCTTTTTCAATTAACATATCTTTTATTTCTTTAATTTGTGGAACAATTGCAATTCCAGCATCTTCTAAGCTATTCCCAAGTTCTTTACTTAAATTTTCATCACCATTTAATAAAGAAGTCATAATTTTATTAATGTCATAGTGTTTCTTGTCTTGTAACTCATCATATTTATTATAAATATTGGTGGTTAAAATTCCATCAAGAGGCTTGCAAAGTAAAACGTAATAATCTTTATATGTAGAGTTAAATTCAAATGGAGCAATAACATCACCAATACCAGTAACTAATGATGGTTTATTAAAAAGCATAAATGGAACATCAGCACCAATCTTTGAAGCAACTTCAATAAGTTCTTCGTTTTTAACTTTTAACTTAAGCATTTTAATAACTGATCTAAGGACACAAGCCGCATCAGCGCTCCCACCACCAAGACCAGATTGTAAAAATATGTTTTTATGAATAGAAACATCAAATCTTTCTTTAAACTTCCACTTCTCACGAGCTAGTTGAATAGCTTTATGACATAAGTTATATTTTGGAATACCAACCTTATAATTATCACAGACAATAAAATCGTCGTCAGTACGATTTGTACTAATTTCAAGTTCGATAGAATCATGCAACTCTAAAGGAAGCATGATGCTTTCAATATCATGATAACCATCTTCTCTTTTATCTTTTACATTAAGAGCTAAATTTATTTTTGCGTAAGCTTTTTCTACCATAGTATATTTATTATAATTTTATAATCCCGAGTTGCAAGAGAACTTGTGTTAAATTGAGAAAATCTTCTAAATCTAGTTCTTCTGCGCGACATGTTGGGGAAAACTTTAAACTATTAATAATCTCCATTGATTTTTCTTTATCTCTAACGAGGCTATTCATATTGTTAAATAAAGTTTTTCTTCTATTTAAAAACATTGCACGAGCACACGTAAGTAAAGGCTTAAT